>Ga0209728_1000039_pt1 | contig 130449 bp, 197 predicted proteins | sample RifGroD1_FD_183997 | JGI IMG/M metagenome (GOLD analysis project Ga0209728, IMG submission 183997) | Groundwater microbial communities from Rifle, Colorado, USA - Groundwater D1 (SPAdes) (version 2) | ecosystem: Environmental > Aquatic > Deep subsurface > Groundwater | place: Rifle, Colorado... | reverse complement strand
CTAAAAATAATTCCCATCCTATCCAAAATACCAATAAATACCAACAATTCCCAAATCACCCCATTTCCACTCAAAACATCCCAATCCACCCTAAAATCACATCGAATCACCACTCGATAACCTCAATAACCACACCACTTACAGCACTATCACAAATCACAAATTTACCCATATTCTTACCCTAATACCCTATAAACCTATACCATCACTACATCTATTCGAATTTACCTAAAATCACTCAAATCCAACCTAAATCAGCGCAAATTTATTCCCTATAATCCTACCTAAAATTACCCTAAATCCATACCAGGCATACATCACATCGATATCACGCTAAATTACCACACAATAAACATAATAATTGCATATCATATAAATCTATAAAATTTTGGTTATATGATATCTAAAAATATCTCAAACTGGAAATTATAAATCTTTAGCTGCAAACACAAATTAAATTTACACATAAAAATAAGCATAAAAAATAGACCTAAAATTAGATCTACTATCTCAAATCATATTAAATTTTATCTAATAATATAAAAATAACATTAATACTCAAAATTAATACCACAATAACATAAACATTATAACGCACATACCTTTCCTTGCAACAGAATGGTACCTAGAATCAATTATTATTCATCGCTTGATAAAATACCTACCTAACCATATAAATTTAATCCTAGAGCCTTTAAATGAATAAATATTAACTTTTACCATCAAGCATAAATATTTCCAAACGCATCAATAATAATTCTACAATCTTCATAATAATCATACCTATATTTTACATTATCTGCAATAAGCAACTTTTCAATTTCACTCAATGTCAAACTCACAATATCACCTCAGAATAATTATTAACAAATTTCACAAACTTAAACATTAAATTATTACAAACAACTAAACAATATAATAATGTTTATATTATACTACTCTATTGTAGAAGAATCTTTTTTCTTTAATTCACTAGCCAGAGCTTTATATTCTATAACACTCATATCTAAAATCTTCTCAATACCTGGAATATTAATATTGTATTCATTATTGTATTTTTTTTTCTGAGTCACACCTAGCTCTAAATCTCTCCAACCTTTATTATAAACATGAAATATTCCCATAACTCTAAATTCATCAATAATCTTACCAATAGTTGAATTACTAAAACCAGTAACATAACACATTAATTCATATGATGGGAAAGAATATTTATAATCTTTACTATAGTAAACCTGTATCAACCAATACAAAACATAAGAACTTTTATTTTTGGTAAAGTATTTATAAATATCCCAATCATAACTATTCATAGGAATATAATTCTCAGACTCAATAATACTAATATGTATGATAGCGTGAATATTAATCTTATCATCAAAAACACTATTACATTGATCAATAGTAATAAGACTATACTTTTCTAAATCAAGCAAAGAATTGATAATATCATTTTTATCTCTACGTTGAAGATACAACTCTTCAAGTATAACATCAACACTAACACTAATGCCATTATCAAATCTTTGACTCCTAACCAAATAACAATACAAACAGAATCCTAATGTCCCAATATCTTTAAAAGAAACTTTTTTATTATTGTAAAAGAAATCTTTTTGTAACTTAGCATAACCCATAAACATAACCTCCAATAATTTTATAGCAGGAAAACTAAATTTAAAACAAAACAGAAAATCAAATTGAAAAGTAAAGTTTTAAAACATAATCCAAATAATAAAGTATTTATAAAATAAAAAACAACCTATCACATAAAAGAATAGTGTAAAAATATACTATGAAAAAGTAACAATAAAATTTTTAAAAAGAGAAACCCTAACGAACCCTCAAGCGATATTCGGAACGAATTCGCAATTATATGTTAATTCTTTATATTAGTTAATTCATTACAAGTCGGTTTTGATACGGAGCCGTATCACTTTTTCAAAAAAAATGAAATATTGATACGGAGCCGTATCAAAACCGACTTCATCTCCCTTTTTAAAAATTACTCAAAGCTTATTTTTTGACTTTGAGTAGGTGATATTTTTGATTAAATTTCATTACTTTTTATTATAATGTTTTTATTGTAACACTTTATTTCTTATTTGTCAAGACCGTGAATTAATTCTTTCATATTTATCATTGGAAATTATAAGTAATTCACGTTATTGACAAGAATCAATTTCCATGATATAATATAAACATAATAACATTTAATTAATGTTTGTGGAGGATTTTGTATGAGAGATAATAAAGAAATAATAAACGATATATATGAAGAATGCCATTATTGTGGCAAAGAGTTTGAGAACTATCAACATATATATGTAAATACAGAAGATGATAATTATTGCTGCAAGAAATGTACTAAAAAATATAAATTTAAAATCGTCAAATTTGTTGATGCAGTTGAATATTAAAAGGAGAAATAAGAGATGATGTTATATAATAAATTAAAAGGTGAATTAAATGGAAAGACAGCGAATTATTTTGTTAATAATTTAGATTTTAATGTTACAACCACAGAAGGAAGATTAGATGAAGTAAATAAAATATTATATAACGAGGCTGGAAATTTAGATGGATTTTTTGAAGAATATTATGATCAGAATAAAACTAAACCATATTTTAATCCTAATCCAAATAAATCTGGTATATTGAGTTCAGATGATCCAGTTAGTAAAGAGTTAGAAAAAATGGCTAATTATTTATTATTTGCTCCAGATGGTGAAAAAATGGATAAGAAAGTAAAATACAACTTTTACACAGAAGAAAAATTTAAAAATCTAATTAATAGAGAATTGAAGCTTGATGATGTTTTGAAAAATGAAAATATGGATGACGGTAATTATTACGAAGTTATAGATTATTTAATTCGTAAAGGTGATAATTATAAAATGTCTAATCAGCAAGTAATTTTTAAAGATGATTACAAAGATGAAAAACTTGAGAGTTTAAACAAGTATCAGTTTTCAATAGATGGAATGAGAAAAAGATTAATATATGTTCGTGATTATGAAAAAGGATTAATTGAAAAATGTAAAAAGAATTTCAAACAATATATGAAATATAAATTACTTAGTAAAAGATACAGACATCAAATGAAACTTATGAGAAAAGACCAAATAGACTTAAAAAATATAATAAAGAAGCCAATTGTATTTAAGCACATAACTCAAGATTCATGTTTTGTTGATTTTGATATGTTTGATTGGTTTGATAAAAGACAAATTTTAGCTTTATTAAAAATGTCACCAAGAGGAATATCTACTGATTTAGGTGTTTTAATATATGATATGGAACAGATATTAAATGATATTAATTTAGACGACCTTCAAAAAGAAATAATTAGATTGTGGCGTGATGAAGATGCAACATTTGAATCTATTGCTGGAATGTTAGGATGCAAACATCAAAATATTACTTGTAGATTAAATAGTATTTGCAAACTAGTTAAAGATAAATTTGAAGAAATATATGAAGATTGGTACTACTTAAATATTGTTAAAGGAAAATATAAAAAATGTTCGAGATGTAATAAAATTAAATTAGCAAATGAAAGACATTTTGGAAAACATCCTAATACTAAGGATGGATTTTATCCTAGTTGTAAAATTTGTAGGCAAAAAGAAGATAATTAACAAAATGACTTGCAAAAAGCCTTAGTTGTCTATATATGTATTAGAGATAGATTTAATTAAATCATTGTAAAATATAAACATAATAATAAATAGGTAAAAGGGTGAAACTATATGGCTACTAAACAAGAATTTTATGTTTTAGATGAATGTTTGAAATGTAAACATAAATGTAAAAAAGAATTTAATATATGTTTTAAAAAAGGCAACTTAGCAACGCTTACAATTTGTAAGAAATTTGTTAATGCATAAAAACAATAGCAAATAATGCATCAAGAGTCTCTTGCAATGCAGTAAAAGGGTATAAAACACCTGAAAAAGTGATTAAAAGGATGGTAAAAGTGATTAAAAGGGATGAAAAAGAAAGCGTTTTTGAATATGGATTAAAGTTAATTGAAGATAAAATGAGTAATAATTCACCTGATTTAGATTGGCAAGATATTGTTGATATATTGGGGTTAGATATACATAGAGATACACTAAGAAAATCTTGTCAAGGTGAATTTGGTAGTTATGCAGTATTAAAATATTTTAAAGAGAATCAATATAGAGAAACTTTAAATAAACTTGATATTGAAGATATACAGAAAAAGCATAGTAAGATTGAAATTAACAATGACGGTTCACAATCAAGTGATAAATTAATACTTATGAATGAGGAACAGTCTAAGACACCAGAGTTCTTACTAAAATCCCACTCCTATGATAGTAATGCTTGGGAACTTATTTCAGCTAAGAGTAGCATTTGGAATATGAATAGTAAAAAGAATGGAATTCAAGAATTATATTCTAGCAAAATCAGCGTTAAACCAGTTAAGAGTACATTTAATATTGAATGGATTAAAGAAGTTTTAAAAGATATTAAAATTGATGATATAAAAAATAAGCCAACAACTTCTTATTGTGAAGAAGGTAAAACACTAGAAATAAATTTAGCAGATGTTCATATTAATAAATTATGTTGTATAGATGAAACAAGAAATGAATATTCAACAGAGATTGGAATTCAAAGGTTATGGGATGTTGTTTATGACATAATTAACAAAACAAAACATTATAACATTAAAAAAATAATATTTTTAACAGGTCAAGATTTTGCGAATATTGATGGTATATTCAATACAACAACCAAAGGAACAGCGCAAGATACTGATGTTAAGTATGATGTTTTATATAAAATATTACTTAAAAATACAATATTAATAATACATGAACTAGCAAAAATTGCTCCAGTAGAAGTAATTTATGTTGGTGGAAATCATGATAAAGTAACATCTTTTACTATGACAGAAGCTATTTATTGGCATTTTGAATTTCAAAAAGAAGTAGACGTTAAAGTTGATTCTATTTTTAATAATAGAAAATATAGACTTATTGGCGATTCTTTAATTGGTTGGGCGCATGGGGCAGATGAGCGCAAGAACATAGTATATTGTATGCAAAATGACGTACCTGAATTATGGGGAAAAGCTAAGTATAGAGAATTTCATCTTTCACATTTTCATAAAGAAAAAATGATTGATGAGCAAAATGGAATTATATTCAGATGGATAAGTGCAATTTGTGGAAATGACGCTTGGACTTACAATAGTGGTTATGTTGGTGGTCAAAAGAAAGCACAAGCATTTGTTTGGGATGATAAAAAAGGATTAGAGTCTATTATAAATAGTTATGTATAATCTAATCTAAAAAATTGGAGTGAATTATTTGTTTAAAAAAACAATATTACTATATGTGTTAATGGCTTTATTTATTGGATGTTTTTTAGGAATTCAATTGAAAACAATAAATAAACAAAAGGAAATTATAAATAATCAAAATACAAAAATGATTTCTTTACATAAACAAGTTAATGAGTTAAAGATAAATAATGATACCAAAAACCAAGAATTAGAAAAAAGTAATAATAAAATCAATGAATTAAATGATAGTATAAATATAAAAACACAAACAGTGAATAAACCTCAAGCAATTTCAAGAGGGGTTAGTATTAGAGAAACTATGACTGAATTTAATATTTCTAGTACAGAATTAAATCTTCTATATAAATGTGTTCAGTCAGAGTCTGGAAATCAACCACATATGGGTAAAGTTGCTGTTGTAAATGTAATATTAAATAGAGTTAAAAGTCCTAAATTCCCTAATACAATTACTGGTGTTATTTATGCAAAGAATCAGTTTCAAGTTGTAAGTAATGGTGCTATTAACAGAGTAGTTCCAACAGAGTCAACTATAAATGCAGTACAAGCTGCACTAAATGGTGAAAAATCAGTAGATGATGATGTTCTATACTTTGCAACTCCTACTTGTAATTTTGGTAATTGGGCAATATTTGATAAACAAATAGGTGGTCACTATTTTTGGAAAGCAAAGTAATTTAACCATATTAGCAAGACGGAATGTTCGGTGTTTCAACCAGAGAATAAAGCACTAGTGATTTAAACAATGAAATGGGTGAAAATCCCAAACAAAGAAGAATGGAAACCCCTTGCCAAATAGTAGGGAACGTTAAAATTGGTGAGCTCCTACCACAAAGTGGAGAGTTTTAAAAGTGGTGTTTCGCTACCATAAAATGCGACTTGTATATTCATAAACAGAATCTGATAAGCCTCTTAACAATGCGTACCAAGTCAGAACATAAACACTCGCGAGGGTGTTTTTTTTATTTGCTTGCTTTGTCTAATGGTAGGGCACCTGCCTTGTAAGCAGGGTATTAGGGGTTCAAATCCTCTAGCAAGCTCCAAAACAAATTCTTTTAAACGAAAACATATTCTTTTAAATGAAAGATAAGATATTTTTTTTGCAAAATAGGGTAGCTCCTGACAAGCACAGTACTCCAACTGTGCTTTTTGCATGTTTAATTTGGAGAATAAAATACAATGGAGAGTATTAATGAAAACTAAAATATGCAGTAAGTGTAATGAAGAATTGCCAGCAACTAATGAATATTTTGAAAAAAGAGAAAAAGGAAGCAAAGACGGATTTAGGCATGTATGTATTAAATGCCTTAAGCAGCAAAGGCATTTATATAATGAAACCAATAAAGAAAAACATAATAAATATATGAAGATTTATAAGGAAAAAAATAAAATCAGACTTAAAGAACTAAGACGTCTTTATTATATAAATAATATAGAAAAAATCAAACAACAATCTAAAGAGTATAAAGAACAACACAAAGAATACTACATTGAATATGCGAAAGCATATGGTGACAAATGGAAATTAAAGAATAAAGATAAAGTAAAAAAGGCTCAACAAAAATATTGTCAAAATAATAAAGAAAAACTCAGAATAAAAAATCACAACCGAAGGGCAAAAGAGAAAAATTTAGAAAGAACTTTTACTCTTGAGCAATGGAATGCGTGTAAAGAATATTTTGAACACAAATGCGCTTATTGTGGTACCGAAAAAAAATTAACACAAGAACACTTCATCCCTGTAACAAAAGGTGGAGGATATACAATAAAAAATATTATTCCAGTTTGTAAATTGTGCAACTCTAGGAAAAGAAATATTGATTTTTTCAAATGGTATCCTGAACAAGAGTTTTATAATAAGAAACGATGTCAAAATATATTAACATATTTAAATTATAAAAACAAAATATAACAACAAAAATTATTTATATAAATATTTTGAGGTGATTAAATGTTTGATAATATACACAAAGAAATGTATAGAAAAAATAATTTCCTTAATGCAGCATTGAAAATATTTGAAACAAAAGATTATAACGCAGGTCGCATTAATTGCTTAGTAGGATATGAATTTAATATAGAATGTTACAAAAAATATTTAGGAAAATATAGCAATGTACAAATGGAAGTAGGCATTGAAGGAACTCAAATAGATGTGTTAGCGGATGATATAGCCATAGAAGCTAAATGTAGAAATATGGTAGACGAAAGTGTTGTTAGGCAATTAATAAAGTATAAACAGGTTTATAATGATGTGCGTTTGTTTTTACCTGCTGACACGAAAGTAAGAAGTCGTTCTGAAATAGAAAAATATGCAAAGATTGAAAGAAGTGAGCTAACAAGACAAGAGATAATTAATAGAGTATTGATGATGTTCAAGGGGTGAAATAAGTGGCGATTTCTAAGAAAATTAAAAAGAAATGTAATATGTGTGGCAAAGATAAAATAGAAGAAGATTTCTATCAAACAAATAGTGTCATTTGTAAGTTTGATAAAAAAATGTCAATATGTAAAGATTGTATTGTAGAACTTTATGAAGATTTTATTACAAAAAATACTGATATTAAAATTGCAATGTATCACACTTGTAGATATCTTGATATTTACTTTGAACATAATTTAGTAGAATCAGTTATACAAAATATAAAAAATAAAACACCAATAATTAGAATGTATGTGCAAAAGGTTAATAGCCTTCCTCAATATAAGCTTTATGATTTTTCAAATAGTGATAATTTAGAAATATCTAATAAAACATCATCTAATAATGAAAAATTCGTTGATTTATTGACTTATGAGGTAACACCGCAGATAATAAGGACTTGGGGTGGCGGATATAAAAAAGAAGAATATGTTTTTCTTGAAGAACTTCATAATGATCTATTAGCAAATTATGACTCAAGTTCTCCTATACAAAAAATTCTTCTAAAAGAAATATCTAAAACTATGTTAGCTGCTGAAAACGTAAGAGAAAATCCAGCACAATATGAAAAAATGATGAATGTATTGCGTAATCTAATGACCGATTTAAATATAAAACCTGTACAAGAAACTGGTGCAAATGCATTAGAACAAGCCACATTTGGAAATTTGGTTAAAAAGTGGGAAAATGAAAGACCAATACCAGAACCTGAAGATGAATTTAAAGATGTTGATGGTATTGCAAAATATATTAAAACTTGGTTTACTGGTCATTTCGCTAAAATGATAAATATGGAAGATAATTCTTTAAAAATGTATGAAGAGGAAATATTAAAGCATACGGTAAGTCTTACATCCGAAGAAAATGGATGTGATGATTAATGGCAAAGAATTTTAGTGTTGATAGAAATAGAAATAAAAACAATGGTAATATATTTACTAAGACTAAAACTGTTAACAAAACAGTTGAGAATCTAACTAAGTCCGAAAAACTAATGAATGGTATAGCTTTATGGACTTCTTTTTATAGAGCAAATCCACATAGATTTGCAGAAGAATATTTAAATATTAAATTAAAATTATTCCAGAAAATTCTTATTTTTATGATGGATTATTCACATTATTTTATGTATTTAGCCGCCAGGGGTCAGGGAAAATCTTTTCTAATAGCTATATATTGTGTAATAAGATGTATATTATATCCAGGAACAAAAATAGTTTTGGCAAGTGGTTAGGAATTCATTTCTACAAATAACTAATTAAACATTGGAGGAATAATGGGAACAGTTATTAGTGGTCATTGGTCAATTGAAGAAATTGATTATTTAAAAGATAACTTTAGAATTAATACTATTAAAGATACGTCAACATATTTGAATAGAAGCAGAAGTGCCGTTCAATCAAAACTACGTAAAATGGGTCTTATAAAAGATGAAAAATCTAGGATAAGATATAAATATAATAGTGATGTTTTTGAAATAATTAACACAGAAGAAAAAGCATATTGGTTAGGTTTTATTGGAGCAGATGGTTGTGTGCATAATAAAAAAGATGGTGGGTCTAGATTGAAAATATCTTTAAAATTAGAAGATAAACCACATTTAGAAAAATTTAATGAGTTTATTAACGGAAATGTTGATATAAAAAAAATAATAAACAAAATTAAAGACAAAGCATATAATGCATGCGAAATAGTCATAAACTCAACTAAAATGTGCAAAGATTTAATAAACTTAGGTGTAATTCCAAATAAAACATTTAACTTAGCTCTTCCTAAAATAAAGGAGGAGTTTTATTTTGCCTATATAAGGGGATTCGTTGATGGCGACGGATGTTTATATTGTGCAGTTGATAAAAATGGTAGATTACGTCACTCTATGGAAATAGTTGGCGCATCACTTATTATATTAGAAGAAATTAAAGAATATTTTAAACTTCATAATATTACCTCTCAAATTTATATTAAAAGAAAAGGTAATTATAAATTAATGATTTATGATAAAAAAAGTATCTTAACTTTTTTAAAACTATTTTACTTAAATTCAAATATTTATCTTAATAGAAAATATGATAAAGCAGTGGAAATGAATAATAGATTAGCCGTTTAAAGTAGAAATGCTTTTCACAATTAGAGAGCAAAATCGGTGAAGTCCTCCATTATATGGGATAATACCGAGGTAAAGCACATTTTAAAAAGTGTGGCTCACCGTAACGCATACCAATTGAACCTGTGAAAACAGAATATAATATTGGCACGAGTGCTCGCCACCTTAACAAGTAATGTTGAAGGTGAAAATATATGCTGGTCTTACACAATGGTAAAGTGTAAGAACATAGGGATAAAAAGCCTTATGGATAACAATAACGACAAAAGGCCAAGCAAGAAACATAATTTCAGAAAAGGTTGCAGAATTAAAAGATAAATCTTCTAATTTGCAAAGAGAAATATTTGAATTCAAAACTGGAACAAATGATACTTATGTTAGTTTTCATAATGGCAGTTGGATTAAAGTAGTTGCTAGTAATGATAATGCCCGTAGTGCTAGAGCTAATATGGTTATTGCGGATGAATTTAGAATGATAGATTTATCTATTATAAATAAAGTTTTAAGAAAATTCTTAACCGCACCAAGACAACCTAACTATTTAAATAAACCAGAATATAAACATTTAACAGAACGTAATAAAGAAATTTATATAAGTTCTGCTTGGTATAAAAGTCATTGGTCATGGGATAAGTTTTTAGCATATAAAGAAGCAATGTTGGAAGGTAAAAAGTATTTTGTTTGTGGATTACCTTATCAATTGTCAATTGCCGAAAATCTTCTTATGAAAGAGCAAGTTTTAGATGAAATGCAAGAAAAGGATTTCGACTCTATTTCGTGGAGTATGGAAATGGACTGTTTATTCTTTGGCCAAAATGAAAATGCTTATTTTAAATTTGAAGACGTAACTAAATGTAGAGTTCTTAAAAAACCATTCATTCCTACTTTAAATATTGACTATGATAAAAAGAAAAAAGTAAAAGATGAACGAAGAAATGGTGAAAAAAGAGTTATTGGTGTCGATTTGGCCTTGATGGGTGGAAATGTTAATGATAATACTATATTTACTTGTATAAGATTAATTCCAACTCCTTCAGGTGAAGAATACGAAAAACAAGTGGTTTATATAGAGTCATTAAATGGACAACATTCAACAAAACAGGCTATTAGATTAAAACAGTTATATGAGGATTTTAAAGCTGACTATGTAGTTATGGATACCTATGGGAACGGAATTTCAATATTTGATGATTGTGTTAAAGTTTTATACGATGAGGAAAGAGATGTCGAATATGAAGCTTGGACTTGCTTTAACAATGAAGACATGGCAGAGAGAAGTACTTCTGAAAATGCTCTCCCAATAATATTTAGTATAAAAGCAGGAGCAGAAATAAATCATAAAATTGCAACATATTTAAGAAATGATTTTCAAAAAGGGAGAATTAAATTATTAGTTAATGAATTAGAAGGTATGGAACATTTAATTAATAATAAAGATTATATAAGAAAATCAGAAGAAGAAAAAGCCAATATGGAATTTCCATACTTACAAACTACAAGTTTAGTTAATGAGTTAGTTAATTTAGAATATACCATTAATGATGGTAAAGTTAAAATCAAAGAAACTTCTGGTGCAAGAAAAGATAGATATAGTAGTTTAGGTTATGCAAATTATTATATAAAGATATTAGAAAATGAATTAACTGGCGGATCTAAAAAAAATAATGATTGGTCGAAATTTATGTTTAAGAATTAAGTAAGGAGGTGCTAGTCATCGCAGATAAAAAAGAACCAAAAAGTAAAACTAAAGAACGAGATACTATTGAATTTAAAAAATTATCAGATGGTCTTTATACATTAACAAGTAAAGCTACTAATATGAGACTTAAATATACAAAAGAACAAATTCAAAAATTTATAAATAATAATGATATAAAAAAGCTAAGAGAAGCATCTAGATATTTTTATAATAAATCTGGTCTATATAAAAGATTAATTCATCACTTTGCAGATATGTTAACATTTGATTATCTTGTGGCTCCAAAAAATCAAACACATAAACGTGTTAAAGAGAGTAATTTTGAAAAATCTTATTATAAAGTTCACAGTTTCCTTGATAATTTATTTATAAAAGATAGTTTTGCTAAGATTAATGAATTAGTTTTAACAGATGGAGTTTTTTATGGTTATCTAAGAGAAGAAGATGAAAATTCAGATATTCAACAATTACCATCGGATTATTGTAGAACGCCTTATAAAATAGACGGTAATTATGCAGTAGAATTTAATTTGATTTACTTTGACCTAATAAAATCTGATACAGACTTAAGAAATATTTTAAAACAATTCCCTAAAGAAATAGGAATTGAATATGCAAAATATAAAAATGTTAAAAGTGGCTATAACACTTGGGTGCAACTAAATCCTGAAAATGCAATGTGTTTTCAATTTGATGATTTAGGAACGCCTTTTTTTATTGGAGTTTTAGATACTTTAATTGAACTTGAGTATTATAAATCATTAGAAAAATCCAAAGACAAATTAGAACTTACTAAAATATTGATTCAAAAACTACCTTTAGATGATAAAAAACAAATGATTTTTAAACTTGAAGAGGCTTTACAATTACATGATAATGCTAAAAAAATGATAAAAAACAACGATAATGTTGACTTAATAACAACTCCAGCAGAAATAGATTCAATTAGTTTACAAGACAAATCGTCTGTTTCTAAAGACAATTTATTAAAAGCAGAGCGTTCTGTATTTAATGAAGCTGGGGTTGCCCAAATATTATTTAATAGTACCGGTAATTTATCATTAAAGTTTAGTGTTAATTCTGATGAATCTATTATGTTTAGATTACTTAGTATGTATGAAAAATGGTTTAATGTTAAATTAGATTATTTAATTGAATCTAAAAACTATAATTTTAGTTTTACGTTTTTACCTATTACTTGGTACAACAGAAAAGAAATGATTGACATTTATCTCAAGAATGCAACTTATGGATACTCTAAATTACTTCCAGTTGTTGCAAGTGGGGTTAAACAATCTACTTTTATAAGTCTATTAGAATTAGAAAATACATTTTTAGACCTTCATAATAAGATGATACCTTTAAGCAATTCACATACTCAAAGTGGCGATGAAAATGGTAGACCTGAATCCAATGAAGAAGATTTAAGTCCTAAAGGTTCTACTACAAAAGATAGTGGTGGCAACGAGGGTCGTGCTTAAAAGATTAGAAGAACTTAGTTAGTTCTTTTTTTAATGGAGGTAATTATATGGATAGATTTTTATACTGTTTCGATGAGCAGTTAAAAATAAAATTAATAAAAAACGGTTTTAAATTAATCAATGAAACAACTTTTTATAATAAAAATGCTTGGATATTTGAAAATAACGAAAAAGTTTTAAAATTTGTTAATTTCGATTTAAGTAATAAAAATAAATATGTTGTTACTAATATGATGAATTTTTAAAGTTGAATTTAAAGTTTGAAATTTTGGGATAGGTTTGGATTAGCTATTTAAACTGATAAGAAAGTGCCTCGTAACCTTTTTTCCCTTATTTATATTTTACGAGAAAATAAAACAATTTACGAGGTGTTTAAAGATGTGTAGTAAAAAATGGACAGAAGAAGAAATTAATTTACTAAAGAAAAATGAAGGCCAAAATATAGATTACTTGTGTGAGTTGTTTCCATATAGGACTAAAGATAGTATTATCAATAAGTGTAAAAGAGATAAAATTAAATTTGGAACTAAATATAATTATTTTTCCGATAAAGATATTGAAATTTTATTTAATAATCAAAATAAAACAATAAAAGAATTACAAAAATTATTATCAGATAAAAATATGTATTCTATATATGCTCAAGCTAAAAAACATAATATAAAAATAGCAGATGGGAATAACAAATGGTCTTACGAGGAAGAAGAAATTTTAAGAAGAAATTCTGGAGGACTATCTACCTTTGAAGAAATAAAGAAATTATTGCCAAATAGAAGTTTACAAGCTATAAGATCTAGATTTAGTACATTAAGATTAAGTATATTTAATATAAATAAAATACCCATTGTTCAAACAGATGATTATTCAAAAAATTCTTCAAAAATTCAAAGATACAGAAGTAAATGGGGTATTGTTCTTAATAAAAATGACTTAATAGATACTTATGATATCATTCAGTGGTGGAAATGGTTATATTATGGAGCACCAAACGGTAAAAAATTAAAATGTATACCATTAGAACTTATTAATGATAATAATTTAATAAAACTATCTAAATATATAATAAATAATGTATTGGGTTATAAATCTAAGGGTGAGATATTAAAAATTGATTCTAAAACTTTAATTAAATATAAAATATATTTTTATAAAAATTTTAAAATATGTTTTTGTGATTATTTAAATTTAGTTTTCCCAGAATATAACTTTTACCCTTTTGAACTTATAAACGTTCCTTTAAATTATTGGAAAGATGTTTTAAATTGTGATAATTATTTAGAATATATTTTAAACAATAAGTTAAAATTTAATATTAACAAAGATAAGGTTTATTTATCTAGCATATTTAACGCAAAAAATCTTAGAGAATTAGGGCTTGGCACATTAATATATATATTGCAAACATATAATCATTATAATAATTTTTATGAATGGCTAAACAAATTACACCCTGAATGGGATATAAAAATTGAAAACTTTAATAAACATATATCATATGATGGTGTAATATTGGATTCGAACGAGGAAGTATCTTTATACAACTATTTGAATAATGAACTTAAATTAAATATTACAGCAAATAAAAAGAAGAATAAATTCTATAATAAAAAAAATAATGAAAATTATTTACCCGATTTTTATATTAAAAAATTAAGAAATATTGTTTTAAGCAAACCTTTTTTTATAGAATATTATGGTTTATTTAATATTAAAAATAAGTCTGATTTAATAAAAAATTATGTTCAAAAAACTTATAGAAAAAATGAATTTTATAAGTCAAATAAAGATATTTATTTTATAGATTTATATCCTTATGATTTAAAAAATAATTTTCAGGGAGTTAGAGAAAAACTAACTTCTTTTTTTATGAAAAATTTTAATATACAAATATAAATATAATATTATTTATGTTTGCGCGAAAGGAGTAAAGTATTTGGAAGATATTAAAAGATTACAATTTGAATCTACGATTACTAGTATTGAAAAGATAAATCCCGAATTTAGTCGTGTACGAATAAGGGTTTTATATGCTGGCAAGAACAGAAATAATAGTTACTTTAGCAAAGAAGTTATAGAAAAGATGTTGCCAACAATAAAGAATATACCCGTGATTGGCGAATGGATAGAAGAAGATAAAAGTTTCGGGTCGCACGGAGGACGTGTAGAAATAGATGATAACGGCGTAAGGTTTGTAGACACTACCGTTCCGATAGGACTGGTTCCTAGTGATACAGAAATAACTTGGGAAATTGTAAGAGAAAAAGATGGAATTACAGAACATGAATATCTATGTTGTACAGCATTCCTATGGACTGGAAGATATAAAAATGTCGAAAAGGTTTTAGATGGGAATCATAATCACTCAATGGAAATTTCTATATTAAAAGGAAAATGGGATGAAAACGACTGTTACATAGTTGAAGACGCCTTGTTCTCTGCGCTCTGTGTCTTAGATCCAAGTGTAGAACCCTGCTTTGAATCAAGTAAGATAATAAATTATTCATTCAATAAAGAAGAATTCAAATCAGAATTCAATCAAATGTTAAACGAACTCAAATTTTCTTTAAAGGAGGTGAAAACAGTGACAGACGAAACTAATATTGAAAATGTTGAAGAAGTAACAGAAGAAATAGTAGAAGAAGTTAAAGAAGAAGTCACAGAAACTTTTGAAGAAAATAATGAAACATCTGACATTGTTGATGAAACAGAAGGTGAAAAAACAGAAGTTGAAATCAATGAAGACAAAGTAATTGTTGAAGAAGTTGTAATTAAAGAAATAATCGGAGAAATAATTGAAGAAAATTCTGAGGAAAACATTGACGAATTTGAATTGCTAAAAAATGAATTTAACGTTCTGCAAAATAAAATTGTAGAGTTAGAAAAGTTAAATGAAGAACTATCTAATTTTAAGTTAGATATTGAAACAAAAGAAAAGCAAATTGAGATAGATTTACTATTTGAAAATTTTGAAAATGAAATTTCAATAGAAAATTTAACAAAACTTAGAGAAAACGCATTATCTATGGACTTGACAATTCTAGAAGACCAATTGTGTGCATTAGCATATAAATCTAAAAAAGAGTTTTCAAAATCTAAAAATAATAACAATGTTAAATCTAAAGTTTTTATTCCAACAGAAAATAACACTGTTGTAGAGCCTTATGGTTCAGCATCAGCTTATTTCAATAAAAAATAAAAAACAGAAAATTACAGGAGGATTAATATGAGTACAATGATTAGACTTGATAAAGTAAAAAGTACAGCTCATATAGTAAATGGCGTTGCGGCTGTAGCAGTAGAACAAGGAAATGTGGTTTCACTAGGCGCACTTAGTGCTGATAAAGAAGGATATGTTGTAACTGCTCCAGTAGCAATTGCTGCCGATAGAATGGCAATTCATGCTTCAGTTGGTGTTATGTATGACGAAAGAAAATTAGAAGATGAATTTACTTTAGAAATAGGTAAATCAGGAAGATTTTATGTAATGGAAAAAGGTGACATTATAACAATAACAGATGATGGTATTACAAATGCTACTGTTGTTGGTGAATATGTTATCCCAGTGGACACAGCATTAAAAATGGTTGCAGGCGCTCTGGCACCAACGACTCAAAAACTAGCTTTTGTTGTAATAGACAAAACAACTCTAAACGGAGTAGCTGCTTCTGTATTAGAAGTTATAGTTGCTTAATTAAAATAAAGGGAGGAATAAAATAAATGATTTCAAAATTAACTGATTTACAAAAATTATCACGTGACGTTTATAACGGAAGTGTACAAAAATATTCAAAAGACGAAGCTGAACTAGCAATAAAAACTGCTGTAATTGAAGCTTGTGGTGGAGAATGGAATATTTATAGTTTCCAAGAAAATAAATATAAAGTTTTTGCAATAATGTCAGAAGTATTATCTATTGGATTAGGAGAACTTTTAACAGGAAAATTTGACGAATTTGTTGAAACAAGAGATACTGATCTTGGCGATACAATTGAATTTGATGTTGAAGATAATTCATTGTTTAAAGTAGCAACAATTGCTGATGGAAATACTGATATTCGTAGACAAAAAATATACGGTACAAAACTTACTGTAGCAACAGAACTTATGGGTGTTAAAATCTATGAGGAACTAGATAAATTTATTGCTGGCAGAATTAATTGGTCAAAAATGATTGATAAAGTGATGCAATCATATGCTCATGAAGTTGCAGTAAAAATTTACAATGCTATTTATGGTTCATATAGTGCTTTAGTTGCTCCGTATAAAGTAAATGCGGTTTATGACAAAACAACTCTTACAGATATGATTGCTCATATTGAAGCATCTACTGGTCAAAAAGCAGTTGTATTTGGTACTAAAAAAGCATTAGGTAAAATCACAGATGCTACTCCATCTGAAAGAATGAAAGATGAATTAAACATGATGGGGCATTATGGATATGTTGCTGGAACTGCTTTGTTAGAACTTCCTCAAGCACATCTTGCTGGAACTGATACTTTTGGAGTTAATGATAGTTTCTTATTAGTTGTTCCAAATGGTGAAAAAATCGTTAAACTTATTCTTGAAGGTGATGCTTATGTTTATGATACACCTGCTGGCGTAAGAAATGATAGTCAATTAGAATTCTTCTTCGGTAGAAAAGCAGGAGTTGCGGTTCTAATTTCTAGAAATTTTGCAATATATCAATTAGCTTAATAGTATAAACATTATATTTAAATACAGAGAAGAGAAATCTTCTCTGTATTTTTAACGAAAACAAGGGGGATTTAAAATGCAAAAAACTAAAAATGACACTACTATAAGTACAAAAGAAGTTGTAAAAAGAAAGAAGAACATAAGTAAAGATACTGAAATTGTAATCATGAATAATTCCAATGCAATATTTTTATATAAAAGTAAAATAACACTTCAAGAATATAGAATGTCCGATTATGGTGACATTGAATATATAACAGTGGATGAATTATTGCGTATAAAAAATTCGCACAAAGTAATGTTAGAAAATTTATGGATAAGAATTATAGAAGTTATGGATGAAGAAATTTCAGTTGAAGACGTAATAACATATTTAAGATTAGAGACTGTTTATAATGATGTCAATAAAATTAAAGATGTTGATGATTTAATACTCAAATCAAATAAATCCAATTTTGAAAAAATAATCACTAATTATAATAAAGCAGTTGTTGAGAAAGTTATTGAAAGAGCAATCGAGCTTTTTAGAGAGAAAAAATTTGATGATTATGCAAAAATGGAAATTATAAAAACCTTTACTAAAAAAGAAGACCTATTTGAAGATATTAAAAATACACAATAAGGGAGTGCGATAAAGATGTCCACTTCGTATGAAGAAGTATTTGATAGTTATTTATCAAAAATTGATGACCCGATATATACTCTTTTAAGCCAAGATGATGCTGAATTTGATATGTTAAAACTACTTAATAGTGCAATTGTTCAGTTTAATTATCCTAAAGTTGATTTAAGAGATAAAGATGATGACTTTAAACAGTTTAATCAGACTTTAGGTTTAGATGAAATTGAGATTTTATCAAGTTTGATGAAATTAGAGAAATTTAAAAGAGATGTTAATAGATACGATAATATTAGGCAAAAGATGCAAGATAAGGATTTCAGAATTTCAAGTCAGGCTTCTCATTTGGAAGCTTTAATTAAGTTGAAAAGAGAAATGCAAGATGAATGTAACGAAATGCAAACTAAATACTCATTCAGAAATGATAACGGTGCCAACTTTACGGGACTTTCAGGAGGCATCTAATGACTATGAATATAATCCCTATAAAGTTTAATGGTAGTATTAATATAACAACTTTTAATGAATATTGTGATTACCTAGTAAATCAGATATATAAATTGTTACCACTCAAAGAACAAGAATTTGATTGGGTTTCTTATCTTGATTCGTTAATTGAAGAAATAATTGGTGCTAATGAAATGTTCTTAAATAATTGTTCTTACATAAGCATTGCCAATCAACTTGAGGGTTTAAGATATATAGATATTCAAGACAATTTAACTAATATTGAAAAACAAAAATTATATAGAAAAACTGTTCTTGGTAACATTAATAGAGTTAAAAAGCTGTCTATGAGAGGTGAATAATTTGGCTTACTTGGATACATTTAAATCAAGAGTAAATGCTTTTGGAATAAATGAAGAAGGAAAAGTTACATCTCTTGGGAAAACTGATTTTGAAAATTATTTAAACAATTCACCAAATGCATTTGATGTTTTAATTAATGGATTAAATGAAGTAAGAATTTCTATACAGGATCACTCTGATACTGACAAGAAAGATGACTTTAAAATCCTATTAAGCAGAACTGAAGATAATATAAATGCTGGTGATTTTTTTAATTGGAGAAATAATAACTGGTTAATAATTACAAAACAATATAAAACAATTGAAACTTGTGATAAATTCATAATTTCTATTTGTAATAATACAATTTCTTTTCCCTCTACTATTACAAAGACTAAAGTCGGAACTGATAGTTTAGGAAGACCTATTTATGAAAGCGTTGAAGGTACATTAGATACATTTAATTGTGTTGCATCTACTAAACAATATTCTTTTGATGATAATAGAAATGTTAATTTGCCTTATAATAATTTATCCGTGACAATGTCTTATAGCACAAACGAAAATATAAAAGAAGGTAAAACCTTTAATATGTATGGATTAGATTATAAAATTATTGGAATAGATTATTCAAAGGTATTAAATAATGTTGGTATTATTCAATTATTAGCAGATAGAGTTATATAAAGGAGTGATGTATTAATATGAATATGGAGAAATGTATAAAAGATGTTTTTAAGGTTTTTTGTGAAGATGAGACATTATTAAGACTCCTTTATTATAAACCAACTAGTGGTATTGACGACCCTTTATCGACAGACAAACCAAATGTATTAGAACTCGATGAAGAAGATTTGTGGATATTCATAAATGATTCAATTAAAACTACTCCAAAAGTTGATGGTCTTGATACTGTTTCTAAATGTAGAATATTAGTTTATCCTGGCAATCGTAGGTCAAATGGAAATTATTTAATTGCAAATCAAAATATAATAATAGATGTTCTAGTACATTTTGATTTTGATGAAAAAGATTTAAGACTATGCAAAATATGTGATAGGGTAAACGATTTATTATTTTATGAGAGAATTACGGGATTAGGTAAAATAACGTATGATGACGGAAGACCTATTAGCGCACCTATTAATTATATAGGTTATAGATTAACTTATAATGTTGGTGATGCAAATAAAGGTTTTAAATAATGGATGATAAGATTAAAGAATTAGATATTGAATCTAGATTATTATTAAATTCCCCTCTCTACATAGAAAGTATAGGAAGTATTTATCCATTATTACTTGATGAGATTCTTATTAAAATAGGAATTTCAGATTATAATGAATTTCTTGGATTATTATGCTGCAATAAAGAAGACCTTATAGCAAATATTGAAAATGAAGATATATTAGATGAAATTACCCCATATTTATACGTTCAAACTTTATGTAAAAGTAAAGAAAAGGTAATGAAATTAATATTATTAGGTTTAGAAAGTTTTTTAAAACAGAAGATTTCTTATACCAATTTTGGATTTATGATTGGCGAATTTAATCCAGATAAGCCAGAATATTTAATTATTAATGAAGATAATTTTGATGAACTTGCTAAGGTATTAAAAATCCAAAATTGTCTAAATAGTAAAGTAAATAAGCCAAAAAATTCCTTTGAAAAGAAATTAGAAGAAATGCGTAAAAAATATAATAAGTGTTTTAATAACAAAGAAAAGAATGTTGATGATAATAACTTAAATGATATTATATCTGCCGTTTGCGCAAAACACCCTAGTATAAATTTACTAAATATAGGAAATTTAACAATTTATCAATTAATAGACCAATTTAAAAGATTAAATGCTATTGATACTTATCACATAAATATCAATTCGTTGATTCATGGAGCATCGAAAGATGAGTCTTTAAAACATTGGTCTAGTAAATTATAAGTAAAATATAAACATAATACAGGAGGAAATATAAATGTCAAAACAGTTCGTGTTCGATGAAGTTTTAAATATTACAGTTTCAAAATTTAATACAAATGGTTTCGGTGGGGATCCGATTTTTTATTCAGATTATGCTAAAAGTTCATCTGTTGGAACTTCATCTGAAAGACTAGATTTACGTGGAGGTCAAGGAAACTATAAACTATATTCTAAAGACCATACAAAAGATGCTACATTTAATGCTTCTTTTCCAGTTGTAGACCTTGAAGCACTAGGCGAATTGCTTGGTAAAGCAGTTATAACTGGAGCTACTAATGCTCCAAACAGAGAAGTTTTAACAGCAAGTGCTACAAATACTATTACTCTTGCTGAGACACCTTTAACTGGCAGTTTAAGAATATATATTAAAGATGCGGGAAGAGATAATGGAATTGAGCAATTAATTGGAACACCTGCTACTACTGAAAACACTTATTCAATCATAGATAAAGTAATTACTTTACATGCAACTTCTGGAGCAGAAGGTACAGTTTTTATTGCTTATTATGAATATCAAACCGCTATTACTGCTAAGAAAATTTCAGTTACTGCTAATGATTTCCCAGGATTTATTAGAATTACTGGTGATGGGGTTGTTACTGACGAAGTAGATGGAACAAAACATGTTGTTAAGTTTGATATCAAAAAGGCAAAGGTTAAACCAAACTTCGAATTCACAATGACAAGTGATGGTGCTACTGAGATGCTTTTTGAGTGTGACTTGTATACAGTTGAGATTGATGGAGATAAAGTATTCTTTGATACAATTGTGTTAGCTTAATAATTAGGAATGGTGATTAAATGAGAAATCTTAATGACGTAAAAGTTAGATATAATTCGCCTGCTTGTCCTAGAAATGGAATTAGCTTAAATACGGTTTATACTGTAAAACAAAATGGTGAAAATTGCACTATAACAAATGGAGTTCAAATCTTTAATTTTAGTATTGAAGAAATAAAGCAAATGTTTACTCCTGTCGAAAAAAACTGGAAAGATTTTACGATTGAAGAAGTAAAGCCAATTGTAAAGCTTGAACCAGAGAAGACTATTATAGAAAATAAATATAATAGTAAAAGATAATAACCTGACGGTGTAAATGATGAAAATTGTTTACACCGTCTATTTTTTTATCTTTTTTTAAATTAAACAAAATGACTATTTTATTTAAAATACCGAACCCCGTAACCCTTGGTACGACTAGGTTTCAAAAAAATGAGTTTCTAAAAATCAGTGAAAATACCCAAAAACGATTAAAAGGAGAACAAAATGGCTAAAAAATCAATATTGAGAAAAATTATAGGAAAATTAAGCGATTTACAAAATAAAGTTATAAAAATCAATGAAATTGATGTTGAGGTAAAAGAATACCTCTCAATAAATGAAAAAGGTAATTTTATAAATGAAGTAATAGAATATTGCTTTGATGAAGATGGATTATATTCATCATTTAAAAAAGACTTATTTTTTGATTATTGTTTAGTGAAATATTTTACTAATTTATTTGATAATGAAGAATTTGGGATTAATGAAGATGGTAGCAAATATGTAAATATATCTGAAAGATATGATTTAATTATGCGACCTGATTTTGGTATTTTTAATGCTATTTATTTTGAATTACCACAAGAAGAAATTTCAATGCTATCAGAACAAATTAATTTAGAAATTAATGAATTTAAAAAGCGTTTAGAAAGTCAAAACACTTTTAATAGTGTTATTAAATCATTTTTAGGTGAAATTACTGAACAAATGCCAAATTTAATTGATACTGTGAAGAATTTTGACCCAAGTAAGTTAAAAGAGTTACAAAATTTAATGGAATTTGCTAACAAAGGAAATTCAAAGGGATAAGGGATACTGTGTTATCTCTTTTTTAATATAAAAATTAGAAGAAAAAATAAAAAGTTTGAACATAGGGACACAAAATGTGTCTTTTTTAATTGAAAAAATTTAATTATAAAGGAGAAAAATAAAATGATTTATTTAACTTTAAATTCCGATGGAAGCGGAAATGTTAGCAGTTCGTTACCCATCCAAACAAAACACACATCCGAGGGAGAAAGTGTTATTACGCAAATTTATTTAAATAATTCACCTGCGCGGGCTAACGTGAGTCCAGATTTAAATCCGCCACCGCTTATATATACTTCAATTAAACTAAACGTAGAGGGAGTTTCTTATATTTTAGCACAAGCATTAATTTCCAGTATTTCAGATACGTCCGTGATTTGTGACAGTATCGATGGCTTCAATATCGGGACAATTTTAAAAGTTGGTCTTGAGCGTATGCGTGTAGAAGAAGTTTTAAGTGGCACATCAATCCGTGTAACACGTAACTATACAGCAGATGGAAAATCTTCAACAATGTCATCTCATTCAATTGGTGCAGTTTTAACAGCAGATACTTCTGCCGTTTCTCTAGCTTTGCCAGACCCAAGTGATACTACTTATAATACTGCTGGAACATTCTTAGCTGCTGGTGCATCTATCACAACTGGAATAGATCCTTCAATATTAACTTTAGCAGTAGATAATTTAGACACATCAAACATTATTAAATCAAATAATGCTCTAAAATATGCAGTTGGTAGTACTATTAAAATAGATAGTGAAGAAATGAAAGTTGTTGCAGTTTCTGGAGTTGATATTCAAGTTTTAAGAGGATATAACGGAACTTCTAGAGCAAGTCATAATCAAAATGCAATTATCTATCTTGTTGGTTTGGTTGATTTATCACCAGTAACACATAAAGTATTTGTTAAAAATGACCCACCTGCCGGACTTCCAACTCAAAAGAAAAAAGATGTAAAAATTGTTATAGTGGCAGATGAAGAACCTGCGTGATTTTAAGGAGGATTTTAAATGGAATACACATATTGTATATTACTTGAAAATGATGGAACTTATGGTTACGAAATTTTAAAAAGTGGAAAATTATTTATCAGACAACACATTTCCCCTAACTATGAAAACGTATCATTTCAAGATTTAGAAACTGCAAAACAAATGGCAAAATTAATTATAGAAAAATTAAATATTCAATGTTCAAGTAGAATAACAATTGAAGAAGAATATGAATTAACTAATAACATAGTTAGTGATGAAAGAATTATAGAAATGGCAATAGAATTTAAAGAAGGGCAAGTTTAAATGACTTGTCCTTTATTTTTTTAAATAAAAATCCTATTTTATTTAAAATTTTTAAGAAGGAGGTGGATTTTTAAATGGCAACAAATATAGTACCAATAATGACAAGTGATACTACACCAACCCCATTTATTATAAGTGCAAGTAATCAATATAGCGCAACATACGCTCCATATAAAGCATTTGATAATAGTATTGCAGCAAAATGGATGCCAGCAAATACTAAAGTTGGTTGGTTAGCGGTTGATTGTGGTAATTTATATACATTAAGTAGTTTGCGTATTTATAGTAGCGCTGATATTGATAGAAATTTTATGAATTTTACCGTATATGGTAGTCAAGATGGTATTAATTGGACTTCTATTATATCTTTTAGTAACCAAACTTATACTTCTAATGCATGGAAAACCTTTACTATCAACTCTAGTATTGGATATAGATATTTTAAAATTGATGGTTCGTGTACTGGTTTGATTCTGCAATGTTGGGAGTGCCAACTTTTAGGCGATTTAGTACCTATGCCACCATCTGTTCCAACAAACTTCACTCAATCTTACAATGGCTATAACGCAACCTTATCTTGGACTGCGACTACTAATACAACAGGATATAATTTATATAAAAACAATGTTTTATTTAATACTACAACTTCAACAAGTTATGAATTACCTTCTGAAGTAGAACAAAATGATGAATATTATTTAACTGCATATAATGATATTGGTGAATCTGTTGCAACTGCAACGATTAATGTAAAAACAATTCCTAATAATCCGACTAATTTAACTATTAATAGATTAGAAACTGGTTTTCAACTTGATTGGGTAGATAATTCTGGTATTGAAACTGGGTTTAATGTTTATAAGAAAGTAGATAGTAATTGGGTATCATTATCTTTAAATCAATCCACAACAACATACACAGACACTTTCTCATACTTAACTGGAGTAAATTATGAATATAAAGTATCTTCAGTAAACGCAACTGGTATATCAACTGGTATAGAAAAATCTATATTTTTATTACCAACTCCAACTAATTTACAAGCAACAACAGAAGGTTATAATATTACTTATTCTTGGGATAGTGTTGTAAATGTTGATGGTTATAGATTATACAATAGTTTAGACGAACTAGTTTATGAAGGAATAGATTTATCGCGTCAATTTACAAGTACATCAGAGCAGAATTTAAATCTTTCTGTTACAAGTTATACCGTTGATTCTGAATCAGATAAATCTAGTTTAGTAGCAATTAACACATTACCAAATGCACCAACAGATTTATTCATAACTCAATTACCAAGTGGATTCCAACTTGACTGGACAGATAATTCAACTCTAGAAGCTAATTATGAAATATATAGAAAAGTAAATAGTGGAGAAATTGAAACTATTTTAACTAGTTTATCACCTAATACAAATACATATTTAGATGAAATTGTTTATTCTTATAATTCTTTATATGAATATTTAATTAGAGCAACTAACTCACAAGGTTCATCTGCTTATACAACTTGGGGATTAACTTTAGTAGATTCTACAATTATTAATCAACTTATTGAAGATAATTTAGATAAAGTAACTTATTCTTGGAATGCTGTAACTGGTGCTACTGGATATAAATTATATATTACTGATTATCTTGGAAGTATAAACATAATAGATACTATAGAAACTAGTTATATATTTAATTATACTGAAGAAGTTAATCAAAGTGTTTATGTTGTTGCTTATATAACTGATACTTATGGTAATAGTGAATCAGAAAATTCTAATACATTAACAACAAAATCATCTCCTAGAAATTTAGTAACCAATGTTACAACTTCTATTGTAGAAAACGGAACAGATTGGGATATAACAGTTAATTTTGATGATAATTCAGTTAATGAAGATGGATATAAATTAAAATATATTGTTGATAATGGTACGGAAAATATTATAAGCGTCCCATCAACTTCTATAATAACAATTGGTGATGCTTATCAATATATATTAACAATACCAAAATCTAGTGTTCAAGAAAAATTGGATATTAGTTTAGCACATTATAATAGCATTGGACAAAGTGCATATTCTACATCGGCGATATTATTAATGCCGCCAAGTATAATACAATGGAAATATGATAGTGTTACTAATAATATTAACCTTGCTTGGTCTGATAATTCATTAATAGATGATGGATTAAAGTTAAAATATTCAATTGATGGTGGACTAGAAATTGTAGAAACTATTACAGTTGGAACTACTGCTTTTAATATTCCATTAGCTTTAGGATCAACTATTAATTTAAACTTATTTTATACAAATAATGGATATGAAGGGTTTTCTTCAAGAGTAGTAATTGCAAGTTCTACAACTTATCAACCATTACAAATTCCTACTAATCTTTGTGTTAACTGGAATGGTAGCGGAATTGCTAGATTTACTTGGGACTCTACAAGTGTAGACGGCTCTGGATATAAATTTGCTTACACTATAAATGGTGGGGTAGAAACAGTAATTGAAACTTCTAATAATTATTATGAAGTAACTGTCACTGAACATCTTGATACTATAGTTGGTAAAGTTAAATCTTCTAATTTATTAGAGGAAAGCAATTATAGTTCTACTATTGAAATAATGTATGTTTTAGTTGAGCCAGTAACTCCTAGTAATTTTAAAAGAGAACGTACTGAAAATGGTTTAATGTTAACTTGGGATACTGTAGATTATATAAATAATTATGAGATATTCTATATATTTAATAGTGTTGAAGACAGTATTACAACTACTAATAATTTTTATGAAATAATTATACCCGAAGATGTTATTGAATTTTCTTGTTATATGAAAGCAAATTATGTTGGTGGGTTAATATCTGAACCAACCGAAACTTTTGCATTTGCAATAACTTATTGTAAAGAACCAATTAATACCTTTGTTATAAATGAAACTATTACTGAAAATTATATAGACACTTACGTAAGTAATATAAACTTAAAACAGTCTTATGAAGTTGATACAATAACTTGGACGGTTGATACAACATTTTCAACTGGAATAGACACAATTACATTGTCTTATGCTTTAAGGTTTGATGATAATTATGTAATTTCAACTGCTACATATTATCCAACTACTATAAAATATGATAATGAAATGGCTGTTAGTAATTCTGATACCAAAACTAGTTATGTATTAAATGAAACTATAATTACTGAAGATGTCAGATATGAAAATGGATTTATAGAAATTGCATCAACAAATACGGGATTAAGATTTGAGAATGGTTATTTAAGCGCAGCAATTTCTAACCAAAATGTTAGTTCTAAATTTACAAATTCTATGGCTATTAGTAATACTAATTTAATTCAAAGTAATTATCCTTTATATACTATATATGTTAGTACAGTATCTAGTGATGGTGCTCCAATTGAATCTACTATAATTAATGCTTATAGATTAGCTGTTCCCATTGAAACGGAAATCAGAAAGATAACAGTTTGTACTCTTGGTGATAGTATAACTGCTGGGCACCCTGGATATTGGGCTGAATCTGGAACTGGTCGGATAACTTCTCAATATCAATATTGGTTACAAAGAAGATTAAAGGATGACTTTATAGTATTAAATAATGGTTATGGTTCTGATACAACACAAAGAATGTTAGATAGATTTGAGAGAGATGTCATTTCTAAATCTCCTAATTATGTAGTATTACAAGGCGGAACAAACGACCTTTATTGGGCAATGGCTGAGAATAAAGACAATGTAGAATATTTAATATACAAAATGGATTTAGCAAAAGATAATTTAATTGAAATGGTTGAGTTGTCAATTGCAAATAATATAGTACCAATTATTGGAACATTAATTCCTAGAACTACCGCACAAGGAATTTATAGAACTGCATTATGGGATTTTAATACTTGGATTATAAATTATTGTAATAGTCGTGATGATGTATATTATGTTGATTTTTATAATGCTGGTAAAGAAAACATTCCACCTACACCTCTTGAAGAACCAAATGTTCCAGGTAATTTAAATCCATTATATGATGGTGATAGTAGATTTGATGAATATAGTAATTTAATAAGACGTGGTTCTGGTGTTCATCCAGATGATGTTGGTTATAAATTAATGGCAGAAGCAATACCTTTATCAATATTTAAATCATTAAAAAGTGGGGTTACTTTATATATTGACCCAGAATGTACTATTGAAGAAAGTCTTTTTGGCACTGATACGCTGAATAAGACTTATTTTATTGAGTTTAAAAATGTTAATAGAGGAAGACAAAAAAGTACTACTAGATATATTAAAAATATAGGAACTCAACCTTTAATTTATTCTTTGTATCCTAAACAAGAAGATGGATTAGATATTAAGTTTTCTATTGATAATAAAGGTTTTGAAGACCATATAAACAACAAAATTGATGCTGGTGGTATAAATAAAATTGAAATACTTGTTGATGTGCCTAGATTTGGTGATGACCCAGTAGTTTTATTAGGTCTTGCTACAAGAGCATTGAAAACAAATATTTAGTAAGTAGGAGGCTAATAAATGATTGATTTGCAATTTTATGTAATAGAAGAAGCCTCTGGTTTGAAAACAAGAATTGATAGTAATTTAAATTTAGGTAGCATTTTTAAGGGGACTGAGAAAAAAGTCCCCATTGCTATTTTTAATGCTGGTGATGAAACAGCAATTACACCTCAAGTTTCTATCGAAGAATATTTCCAAACTGGTAAAAATTATTTAGAGGCTAAACAATGGAAAAATTTAAGTTTAAGTAAGAGTTCAGATTTTACAACCTTATTACAAGTACCAGATATTCCTGCAAATTCATGGATGCCTGGAAAAGATATATATTTTGAAGATTTTAGTCAATATTCAACTGCTGCTGGAACAAAACCAGACCAAAACTGGATTGTTTGGGGTGGGAATGAATATGTATGGGAAGTAACTTGCTTCCTATGTTAAGCAATTAGCATAGAAAACTTATTGAACTGCTGGAACATCCCAAAGACACATTGACTACAACGTAGGTATGAAATAAAACCAAGCGTGAATGTTACGAAAGTAGAAAAAACAAATGTGTATGACATATGGTTAAATCCTAAGTGTTAATACAATGGACGATCAGCAGCTAAGACTCGAATAGAGTAAAGTTCAACGACTAAGAGTTTATATTATAAAAGGAGTGAGTATTCACATGAATGAGGAAATTAAAAATATGAGTGACAAAGATATAAGCTTTGCTTTATACGGTTTATTATTAGGCGACGGATATTATTCAAAAGAAGGTGGAGTAATAAAAATATATCATACCAATAAACAAAAATTTTATTGTGAATGGTTGTTTAATATATTTAATCAGAGATTAAGAAGCACAATTAAAAAGGACTTTATTAAGAAGACAACCTTTGGGGAAATTATGTATACCCAAACAAATTTATGGGTTTCAAAGAGATTTTATTTTGAAACAGAAAATAAATTTTTTAATAAGGAAAATAAAAAAATAGTTTCTGATTATGTTTTAAATAACATTAATAAACTAGGTTTGTTGTTTTGGTTTTTAGACGATGGACAATGGCATGTTTCTTTTAGGAATAATGCAGGTAAAAGGTTTGGATATTTAAATACTCAATCATTTACCTATGAAGAAAATGTAAAAATTGTAAATATGTTTAAAAATAGGTTTGATATAGACCTAAGAATACACACTGACAATTCTGGATTTGAAAAATATAAAGGTAAAATCTATTATAGAATTTATTTTAATGCTACTGCATTTCGTAAATTTTATGATTTAGTTAGGGATTATTTAAAATATATACCTAAAGATTTTTATTATAAATTCAACATGCAGTATGTTCCAAACCGTATAAATAAAAGCTTAGAATTTTCTCAAAAATATAATTTAATATAAACTTAGTACATCACAAGCGATTGGTGGTGGAAGTGGTAAGCGTCTATTATAAATAGATGATGATATAGTCTATTCTTATGTGAAAGCATAAGCAGTTCCTTAGAGAACGGCATATATTTAGCGAATATATGCGAATATAAAAGTTTACAATGGTTGGCTCCAACACAATACAGATTCAGAACATTCAAGAGCATTATGGGGTGGGCTGGCATCTGCTACTGATTTCGCATTTTCAACAAAATTAACTGTTCGTGACGGAGTTTATGCTGGATATATTTTACGAGATATTGGCGATTATGACACTGGATATATTGTTTTAATTCAAGGACAAGCACAATATTTCGGTGGATTAATACCACAAAATCAAGGTGTTATTCAGGTTTGGAGTGGTAAATTTTCAAGTGGTGTTAGCGCTTGGAGTTTATTATATCAATCTGGAACTGTAGGTGTTCGTGGGACTCATGATTATTTCAAAGTTAAATTAACTGGAAACAGATTTGATTTTTGGTATCAAAATGAATTATCTACTGACCCTTTATATTCTTGGGTTGATAATGCAAATACATATATTAATTCTGCTAAACCAGTTTTAGGAAGTCATCCTGGTTCTGGAAGTATATTAGTTTATTATGATGATATTAAAATGGAAGTACCAACACAAGACGGAATTGTATGGGTAAAAGATAATGTATTATCTACTACAAGTTTATTCGGTGGACAATATAGTATATTTAAAGTAGATGCTGGAGGTGCACAGTAATGGCAATTGATATAAAATTTTTTGACTTAGAAGATGTTGAAATAAGTTTGGATAAAGTTACTGGTGGACATGATTTTGGTATTATACGTAAAAACCAACCAAATATCGCTCCTGTTATAGTTAAAAATTTAGGAACAAATGACGCAAATAATCTTTCGATTACTGGGTCAACTTTAAATTCTCTAATTGATGTTGCTGCTGAAGAATATTCTTCAGAAACATTAGCTTCTAATTGGAAAACTTTTAGTATGTTACCAGATGAAGGATTTGTTGAAACTTTAAGTTTGCCTAACATACCAGCAGGACAAACTCTTATTGGATTAAATAAAACAGTAGATGATTTTACAAACCCACAAACTTCTAATTGGATTCCTCTAGCAAGAGTTGGAACATTGTGGAAATGGACTGGTTCTAGCTTGACCTGCCAAGGGGAAACTGGGTTAGCTTCGTTTTATGGTAAAGCAAACTCAAACGGATGGGGAAATCAAGAAAATTTTGATGTAACTTATAATATGAACTTTACAGCGAACGCAATTTCGGGTTCCGCGTTTTTAATGTTCGGATTTAGAATGAATTGTCTTGGTGATGAAAAAGGTTATTTGGTTAATATTAAAAGAATATATAATCCTACTACCAATATTAATACCGCATTTTTTGAAATAAGAAAAGGCGCAGGTATAAAATTAAGTGGTGCTTTTGATTTTGGAACAATTTTATTTACTAGTCAAACATTTAATTGGATTGATTTTATGCCTTTAAGGTTTAAAGTATTTACAAATGCAAATGGATTGCCTGAAATTAAAATTTGGGTTAATAATGTATCTGATACAGACACTCCTTTAGGTTGGGGCACTACAACTGTAGTTTATTCATATATTGATACTTTGAATACCTATCCTTTTTCTGGTGGCGCTTCACTTATACCTGGCAGCGGAATTACAACAGGAATCTATGAAATAAAAAAGTCTACTTCATATTCTAAAGATATAAATGGAAAAGTTTATATTCGTACTATTATGGGTGATGGCGCAGAAGACCAAAAAGTTTATAATTCTGCAATGGAATTATTTTATGATCCAATAGAGGTATAGGGGGGGAATATAAATGACTCAATTATCAATTAAATTTCCCTTACGTGAGACCGCACAAGTAACTAGTATTAAATTTCCAATAAGAGAAACTGCATTTATACTTCAAGGCTTTATTATTGAAGAAAGAGTTATAGATTGGCAGATTGCTAGTTTTAATATACTTGAAAGTATTAAAAGCAGAATATTCTTTGATACGGAATTGATAGATAAAAACCATATCAAAATTACTTGGTATGGTGAGCCAGTTCCTAAAATTTTAATATACAGAAAAGCAGAGGGTGAAGAAGATTACGGAAGTCCTTTTGTCACACTACCTTGGACACCTCAAGAATACGAGATGTTAATTGATGGTAGTGGTTATGATATTAAATTAATGGGAATTCAAGATACTGGTGAGTCTAGTCAAATATCTCTTGGTGAGAATCAAGATAATAATTTAAAAGTTGATGTAAAATTACCAGTCAATGAGAAATATTACTACATTGATTGTGAATGCACTTCGGAATACAGAATTGAGGTGAATCTATAATGGCAAGCAAAATTGAAGTTAATCAATTCGACAATAATATTAAACTAATATTTACAATTAAAAAAGATAGCAGAGTTGAATCACTTTATGGTGCTATGGTTTATTTTAAAATGAAAGAAAAAAATACAGAAACAGTATTAATAAGGGAATGTAGCATCACAGATGCTAATGCTGCCGAATGTATGTATATTTTAACTAGAGAAGATACAGCTATTAGCGGTTCATATATTACAGAACTTGAGATTATTTATAGTAATCAAACAGAGATTTCAATAAATAATCCAGTTATTATAATTGTTAAGCCAGAATTGATTTCTAGACCAATATAAACATAATTATTGAGAAATATAACTTTCAATAAAAGAGTGATTTTATCTAAAAAACTGATTTTGAAACCCTTTAATACCAAGGGTTTCAAGGTTGGTAAATAATACCATTTGAAGAAAAGGTGATAAAATGGGCAAAACCTTTAAAAATATGGCTGAATTGGCAAAATACGTTGATAAACAGCTAAAAGTAGTTTTAGATACGGTTGTGGCTGAAGATGTTAAACTTTTGATGCAAGAACATATTCAAACAGATGTTTATGATCAATATGATAGCCAAAGTGAAAGTCCACATAAATATGAACGCACTGGTGGATTATTAGAAGATATTGAAATTGACAGAAATACTCTACAAAATGGTGTAATTATAACCAATGTCAGAGAAGATGATTTTACTGGTAAAAATATTGCAAGAGTAGTAGAAACTGGCGAAGGTTATGATTTTACTGGAGATATGTTTGGTAAATCACCTTATGAATATGAAAAGCCAAGACCTTTTACACAAAATACAAGAGATGATTTAAAAAGTGGAAAATTATTGTTATCGTTTAAAAAAGGAATGACAATGACTGGACTTAAATTAAGTCTGAAGTAAATTAGAAAATTAATGAATTTATATATAGATATAAATATAATAATAGGTGGGGATAAAATGGGAAAGATTGTAAAAATAAGATATTTCACAGATGATAAAAAGGCTTTAATTAATAAAGATAATTTAGTTTTGTATGAAAAATATCTAAAATCTAGTATTTTAAAGAATAAAGAAGTAGAAAATACAACTTACAAAGTTTATAAAAGTAATATGACACAATTTTTAGTTTATTTATCAGAAGATTGGAATAATGTTGGATTATATGAAGATAGTTTTTTTGAAGATGCTATTGATATAATTGAAGGATATATGGGATTTTGTGTAGATACATTAAAGAATAATAAAAAAGCAGTAAATAATAAAGTTGCTGCCATATCTTCATTTTATTTATGGTCAATGAAAAGAAGATTAGTGCCAATGCATCCTTTTGATAAGAAAATAGATAGAATGCAAGGTGCTAATGATGAAAAAATAATCAATTCATATTTTTTAAATGATGAAGAAGTAGAAAGAATAAAAGAAGGACTAAAAGATAGTACAAAGTTTGATATTCAAGATAAAATATTATTTGAGATTGCATTAGATAGTGCAAATAGAATAGGTGCTTTAGAAAAATTAATTCTTAGTTCTTTTGATTTAGAAAATATGTTGTTTAAAGATATTAGAGAAAAAAGAGGATATAGAGTAGAAGTTGCATTTTCTGAATCAACTAGAGATTTAATTAATGAATGGTTGGAAATGAGAAAAGAAATGGATAATTTAGAAATAGATTCTTTGTTTATTTCAAGATATAATAACCAATATAATGCAATGAAAAAAGGTACGTTACAAAATAGAATTCGTAAAATGGGAAAAATATTAGGCATTGAAGATTTTCATGCCCATTGTATTAGAAAAACAACTCTTAATATGATTACTGAAAAAACTGGGGACATTAGTCTTGCTGCTGAAATTGGAAATCATAAATCAATAGAAACCACTCGTCAGAGTTATGTTAAACCTAAGTCTAAAGCTGAAACAAGAGATAAAATCAAACAAATGATGAGTGATTTAAAAGATAAATAAAAATATAACATCAACCAAAACGACTAAAATTCCATAAAACCTATTGACAACGTTGCAATAAATTCCCATATGTAATATAATGTTTGATATTGTAAATAATAATATTATATATGGAGGTTAAATTATGAAAGTTTTTAAAGGTTTTATTTTAGGTATGGTAGTTACGTTGTTGGTGACTTTGACGGTTCCTGTGTTAGCAAATGGTGTTTGGAAGAGTATTGATGTTGCTATGAATTCGGTAAATGTTGAGGTTAATGGTAAGAAAGTTGATTCAGATAATTTTATTTTGGAAGGTACAACGTATATTCCACTCCGATCCGTTGGAGAATTATTAAATAAGAATATTATTTGGAATGAAACTACAAGAACGGTTAGCATCAATGATAAAGTTGGTGGGGCTGACGTTTTGCCTACTAAGGACATTGAGGCTAGTGTTAAACCTGTAGTTAAAGAAGAAGTTAAGGAAGTAGCTAAAGTTGAACCAGTGGTTGAGGAAGTTAAGGTAGAAAATACTAATACTCCAGTAAAAATTTCTATACAAAAATTTATGCCTCTAGGAAATATAACTTATAATACATGTGTATTTGAAGATGGTTTTGTAGTAGCTGTTAATATAGCTAAACATGATTATAATAATAAAGAGGGTATCTTTTTACATGTGTGGAATAAAGAAAAAACAGAATTAGAAAATAAAAAAATTAATATTGTTGGATTTAGTGACTATATTGGAGAAAAATATTATCCTTTAACAATAACAAACTATTCTGAAAATATTTCAAGTAAAGAAGAATTACGAGAAGTAGATTTTTTTGAATCTTTAAAAAATTCAAAATCTACGGTTGGTGGTTATATATTTTATGATAGTTTTGTAAACCTTGAGGGAATAGTTTATGATGACGGTGTTCATAGTTGTAAGTTGTATTTAGAAGATAAAGAATAAAAATTATTAAACCAAAAATCTTAATTGACAAGATAAAAGTTTTGCCTTACAATAGTTTTATATCAATAAACTAAACTTTTATTTGGAATATCCAACATTTTTATTGATATATTAAATTTTGAAAGGATTTTATTATTGTGGTAAAAAATAAGTTAAAAGAAATTTTAAAAGAACGTGGTATTAAACAAACTTGGTTAGCTGAAAAAATTGGAATATCTCATAAAACATTATCAAATATAATATTAAATAAATATAACACAAGTTTGGAAGTCGGTTTAAATATTAGTAAAATGCTTAATACACCAGTAGAAAGTATATTTTATATAGAATAATAAAAATATTTCTTATATTATGGAAAAATAAATTGAAAATTGTCTTGACACTCAAGACAATCTCTTATAGAATAATGTTTGTAAAGTATTAATGGTTGCGCAACCTTTACTTTAACATCATATACTATAGGAGATTTTTTATGAGAAAAAATACTTATGAAGAAAACAAAGAGATTAGTATTAATGATTTAGAGAAAAGACTTAAGCAATCAGAAGGTAAAATGTTAGTAATCGAGATTTCCAATTGTATTAAAACAGTGTTATTTTTAGAAGATTTTGAATACTGGGGCGTTGATAAACTTGATATATTAACCTTATATTCAAATGAAGATGAAAGTAGATTTGATATTGATATAAATTACATAAGTAAAATAATTGAAGTAGAAAATTATGAGGGTTATAATGATTCAATTTTGGTATTGAATAATGATATAGATGTTAGAATTTATAATAGTTAATTTAAAGTTTTGGGGATAGAAATAATTTGATCGATTATTTTGACAAGAACATCCTGAGTTCTTCCTCAATTTTATATTTCAGGAATTAAAACCCTACAGGAGGATTATTTATGGCAAATCAATTTTCTAAATTTTGTGATTTATCAGACCAAGAAAGAATGGACGTTTCAATAAAAGAGATAAAAGAATTATCAGAGCTATTAAATAGACATCCATATAGAACAGAATACGAAAAAATGAAAAATAAAGGTTTTAGTATGTTTCCTTTGCAAAAGCATTTTAAAATGACATATAAAGAAATATGTAACAAATTTATTCCAGAGTTTTTTATTGAAGTGCAAGAAGGTTACAGAAAATGCAGTACTTGTGATTTATTGTTGCCTTTAGAAGAATTTAATAAAGATGTTAAAACGTGTGGCGGATATGTTTATTCGTGTAAGGTTTGTAGTTATTTAAAAAGAAAAAGCAATTTAATTATTAAAGAAAATTGGAATTTAAATGAATACAAAATTATTATAGATTCAATTATAAATAATAAAATAGTTTTTATTAATGAATTAGTCGATAAAGTTCCAAGTAAATCTTTTAAAGATATCACTTTATTACTAAGTACAGATTTAATAATAGCAAATAAAGCATTAAATGTTAAATCAAACTGTAAATATTGTCAAAAAGAAACTGTTGATTTTTTAAGTGTATATTTAAAAAGTAAAAATACTTTTTGCAGCTCGAATTGTTATTGGAAATATAAAAAAGAATTTGAGCCTAAAGGCGAAGATAGTTATCAATATAATAGAATAGAAACAAAATGCACAAATTGTAATTTGGACATAGAAGTTATTCCTTATGATTATAATAAGAAAAATAAATATAACGATAATCATAATTTTTGTAGTCAAACATGTTATTGGGAGTATAGATCTAAATATTATTTAGGAGAAAAACACTCTCAATTTGGCACAAAACATACGGCAAAACAAAGAAATGCTCAAAGAATATTGACAACAAAAATGTATTCAACTGGTATTTTTGATAGACAAACGAAACCACAAAAAGAAGTAAATAAGTTACTAAAAAAATTAGACATAAAATATGAGAATGAATATAATTATAAATATTATTCTGTAGATAATTATATATTAGAACATAATTTGTGTATTGAAGTTATGGGAGATTATTTCCATAGTAATCCATTAAAATATAATTGTTTAAATCAAATGCAACAAAAAGATATAAAGAGAGATAAATCCAAGCACACATATATAAAAAAATATTATAAAATAGAAATATTGTATTTATGGGAAACAGACATTATGAATAATATTAAATTATGCGAACATTTAATTAAATTCTATATAAAAAACAATGGGAATTTATTAGAATATAATAGTTTTAATTATTCTATAATAAACAATCAATTGGTTTTAAATAATAATATTATTAAGCCATATATAGAATATAAAGCCAAAGATATTGATAATTTACTTGATCGTACAGAAAGAAATAAGATACGAAAATTAATTACATTTAAATGTGATAATTGTTATAAAGATGTTGAAAAGTCTATTTCTTTATATAATAGAACAAAGAAACATTTTTGCAGTCGAAAATGTTCTTATGATTATAATACAGATGAAACTAAAAAAAATAAAATAAATTGTAATAATTGCGGCCAAGAATATGAAACATATATTATTAATTGTAAAGAAGGAAAATTAAATTTTTGTTCTAAAAAATGTCACTTAGAACATCAGAAATTGGGTTCTAAAATAATAAAATGTGATAATTGTTCTAGTGAATTTGAGATAACTGAAGGTCGTTTTAAAAACAGTAAATTACATTTTTGTAATAGAGATTGTTATATGAAATATAGAACAAGTTAAATATAAAAATCAAATAAAAGTTTTGAAGAAGTAGACTAAAATCTACTTCTTTTTTAATGCAATTTTATCTCTATATTTGAATTCATATTTTTTGTGAATTGAGATGTAGAGATATTTTTTATACTTCAAAAAGGAGGTAATTTTATGATAAATGATTTAAGTATTATAATTAGGTCACAACTGGATCAAAGTTCCAAATCAATAAATTCTTTTAATAAAGAATTAAAAGAATTTAGTAAAAAATTAAAACCATTGAGCATTTCTATTGATATTAATAAAACAAAAGTAAGCGATATCAATAGGCAAATAAAAGAACTAAATAAAAATATTAAACCTATAAAAATCGTTGCTAATGTTGATAACAAAGAAATAGAAAAAACAAGAGCAGCGCATGTAAAATTAGGTAATACTGCAAAATCAAATGCAGATAAAATACGTAATGCAGAACAACAAACAAATTTAAAATTAAAAGAACAAGTTGCTCTATATAAACAAAAGATTGAGTTGCAATTAAGAAGTACTCAGGCAAGTTATAAAAGTCAAGTAAATAATATTCCAGTTCAAAATGAAATTAATAATATTAAAAAGAATCTCTCTAGTTTAGATGGATTAGCACCAAAAGCAGCGTCTGCCAGAATGAAAGAAATAAATATGTCTGTAAAAACTCTTAACACGGGTTTAAAAGAAACTAAAGTTAATGCAGAAGGTGGGTTTAATGAGTTTGCAAAAAATACCAAAAAAATGCTCATGTGGGCGGCTGCTGGAACAGCCATTTTTGGGACAGTACGTGCTATAAGATCTGCAATTTCTACAATTACACAATTAGATACATCAATCGTAAATTTGAAAAAAGTTACGGATGAGACAGAAGAATCTTATGATAAATTTCTAAAAACTGCTAATAGCATGGCTATTGAAGTTGGACATAGCAGTAAAGCTGCAATTGATGCTACCACTTCATTTGCAAAATTAAACTATAGTATAAAAGAATCTGCTGAATTAGCAAAACAAGCTTTAATTTATAGTAACATTGGCGATATTGGAATTGATGAAGCAACTGAATCAATTATTTCAACATTAAAAGGCTTCAATTTAGAAATATCTGAAACCGCCCACTTAATTGATGCCGCGAATGAAGTCGGTAAATTTATTGCCGCTTAGTATCTTAAGATACTAATGATAACTCCTGAAAAAATCTGGAAAGCTAAGTATAAAAATATAAGCTAATCAGAGGTGAAGGTTAATATTAAAATATTAACCAGCCGCAACGCATAGACGATGATACTATGAAAGTAGACTATAATTCGTCCAAGAGGCAGGGGCGCCCCACTAAGTAATATTAAGGGTGAAAAGATATGCTGAACTTATAGGAAACTATAAGAACTAGAGGATAAAAAGCCTTTAGGATAACAAAGTTGAATAATTTCGCAATAACATCAGGTGGAATTGGAGATGCATTAAAGAGAAGTTCAGCCTCATTATATGAAGCTGGAAATACATTAGAAGAAAGTATCGGATTAATTACGGCTGCAAATGCATTAACATACTAGTGCCTATATATAGTAATATATATAGAAAACCCTGAATATGCTGGAAACCCCTTAGAGCCTTTAATACCAAAGTGTGACAATTTAAAGGATTGGGCAATCAGCAGGGCTGAGTTATTTAAACTAACTCCCCTCAACGACTACCGAAGGGCGTCCTTTTAAAAGGATGGTGGTATAGTCTACTCCCCTAAAAAATATCGGGAAACCGAGGGTATAAAGGCAATTCAAGATCCCGAAGTTGTAGGAACAGCCCTAAAAACTGTGTCTATGAGGCTTCGTGGAATAAATGAAGAGTCAGGCGAATTAATCCCAGAACTTAGAAAATCTATAAAATTATTATCTGGTGTAGAAATTATGAAAGATAATGATAGTTTTAAATCTACATTTGAAATTATGAAAGATGTTTCCCAAGTATGGAAAGATTTGACAGATAAAAAACGTGCTACACTTTTAGAGATGATTGCGGGTAAAAGACAAGGTACTGTAGTTGCATCGTTATTAAATAATATTGAGGATGGAATTAAAGCAACAGAATCTGCATTAAATAGTGCCGGAAGTAGCGCTAAGGAACAAGAAACTTATATGACTTCAATAAATGCAAAGGTAAATACTTTCAAAGAAACTGTTACTAAATTTTGGCAAGGATTAGTAAAATCAGATTCAATAAAAGAAATTGTTGATTTTGGAATTGCTATGGTTGAAGTGTTAGATAGATTAAATCAAAAATTTGGTTCATTAAATATTTTGTTTATAGTAATTATGGGGATTGCTATAAAACTTTCATTATCATTAAAAGCAATTAATATTCAATTAGCTGCACAAGGTATATTATCTTGGAGTAATGCATTAAAAGCATTAATACCAATTATGTTTGGAGCTAGTACGGCAACTGGCGCATTAAATACACAATTAACAATTATGAATATATTAGTTGGCGGAATACCATTATTAATAGGTGCAATAGTTGGTGGATTAATGTTGTGGGGTAATGCATCACAAAAAGCAGCGGATAATGCAAAAAAATTACACGAGGAAAATCTTAAATCCGCCAAAAGTACAGCAGAAGAAATAAAAGGGAACAATTCTAAAATAAAAACTTTAGATAGTCTTGCATCTGAATATGATGAACTAAAAAAAGCTTCTAAAGGAACAAAAGAGGAAGAACAAAAACTTCATAGTATTCAAATTGAAATGGCAAAATTATTCCCACAATTAGCAGATAAAGTAGATATATTAGGAAATTCATATGTTGAAGCAACAAATAAAGTAAAAGCATTTAGCAATGCAGAGAAAGCTGCTTATATAGAGTCTCTTGATGCTAAAAAGAAATTATTAGCATTAGAAAAAAAACATTATGAAAAAGTAGTTGTAGATGAATCTGCGCTTGGTGGAAAATATTATAATGCAGGGGAATCTGTTAAAGGTAAAAAAACTGTAACTTATAATCAAATGGCTAGTTTAGCCGCTAACTATGGGGTTGAATCTACTAATTTTGGAATGTCTGATCCCGCAAGTATTTTCGCTAATGAAATTTTGGGAGCAAAATTAAAAGATGAAAAATATAAAAATGAAAAAGATTTTGTTTGGGAGTTAAACGAGGAATCTACAAAAAAAATGCAAGAGGCATTTTTAACTAAAGGTATTAAATCTGGAGAATTAGTACAGGAAGCTCAAGACTATTTAGACCAAATAACCGATATAGAAAAACTTATTAAAGAAATAAATGACCCTGTAGTGATAAAGGATCCAATTGTGGGAAATGGAACTCCAGATCCCGATCCCGATAAAGATACTTCCTCAAAAGGGTCATTAAAAGATTCAAAGGAATATATCATAAATTCAATAAGTTATGATCAATTACAAACAGAACGTAAAGCAGAAATTTTAGAATATCAAATTGAAATTGCCAAACAACAAAAAGATTACAATAAAGAAGAAGAAAAAACACTTGAATTACTTGAAAACAGAAAAATCAAATTAGGCCAACTTGATATTGCAAATAATAATTTATCAAAAACAGCGGATAGTGTTAGAAAATCTTCTGGATATGACAATAGCAATGAATGGTTTGATGAGAATAATAATGAAACAGACACTTATAAAAATTTATTTAATTCACTAATAGATAATCCTGACGAACAAGATAGAGTCGAAGGTGTTAAAAATACTCTTAAAACTTTAAAAGATTTGTATAAAGACAACGAAAACGCTGGAATGGCATTAAATAAAGAGATTTTCTCTCTTAATCAAACAATATCTTCAAATAAAATATCCATTTTATTTCAAGACTCTGAAAACGCTCTAAAACCGTTCAATAATGAGTTAGAAACGCTAAAAGACAACGAAAAACTACTAAAAGACGATGATTTTAGTGGAAAATATGAGAATTTAAAAGCACAATTATCAGCTAATAATTCTATTGTTAAAGAAACCACAAAATCACTTTCTGAGTTAGAAAGTACAACTTCTGAGGTAAATAAGACAGATGATATATTTATTTCCACTAAAGAGAAACTTGAATCGGTTTTAAAGTCTACAAATCAAGAAATTAAAGAAACAAATCTTAATATGGTAGAAAATGCAAAAGCACTATCAAAACGCATAGTTGATTTAGATAAAGAAAATAAATATCTTCAACTTGAGGAAAAACAAAAACAAAAAATTGCTAATATTGAAGAAGATATATATGGTTCTAACCAAAGTGATTATGAAGATAGTGTTAATGCAACAATAGACGCCCTTCAAGAAAAACTTGATATACTTGTTGCTACTAATAAGGAAAAAGAAGAAGAAGAGACGAGAGCTAAAAAACTTCTTGACTTAGAAGAACAAAGGTTAAAACTTGCAAATATCAAAGCTGAGAAAGACGTTAAAATCTTTCAAAATGGTGCTTGGGAATGGGTTAGTGATCCACGTAAGATAAAACAAGAAACCGAAACTCTTTACGGTATGGAATCCGATTATGCTGACTGGGAAAAAGACATTGCATTTGGAAAACAACAAGATGGTTTAAAAGCAGAAATTGATTATCAAAAAGGTTTAATTGATACTAAAAAGAAAGCATTTGATGAGCAAAGTAATGTTATTGAAAAAGCTAATGACGAAGAAAAGATTAAACTTGATAAACATTTTGCTGGTATTGAAAAAATATACGACATACACTATTCTAATTTATTTATTAAATTTAAAGGTAATGTAGATGCAATGGTTAAATATGAAGCCGCTGAATTTGCTAAATTAACTGCTAAAAATGCATTATTAACTGGTGATAATATTGACCCAAGTAAAATACCTTCATCTGGTGGTTCTAGTAAAAGTAGTGGAGGAACTTTTGTATCTAATACTGTTGATAAAGTTGAAAGTTTCATTGACAAAGGGAAAGAAATTATTGGAAATATTCTAAATAATGGTTCTAAATCTACAGCCCCAACAGTAGTAAAAGCCCAAGCAGATGGAACGGCACAAAAAGGTTTAAGTGTAGGAACTATAGTGAAAACTGCTGGTGGAGATTATAAAATAACAGGAGTTAAAGCTGACGGTTCATATAAAAGTAGTCTTGTAACTGGTGAAACTGGTTTATATACTGGAAACCAAGAAGGCTTAATGTATGTTCATAAAAAAGAATTACTACTAAATGATACAGATACTCCTAATTTCTTAGAAGGTTTAAATATTGTAAAAGATATAGTTGCAAATATTAAACTTCCAACATTCAATATGCCTACTACTTTAGCTGGGATTGGTGGTCAAACTATAGAAAATAACTTTAACTTTGGCAAAGATAGCGTTAATGTTCAAACTAATGATGTAACTGATTTTATGCACCAAATCACTAGAAAAACTAGATCATAAAGAAAGGGGTAAAATATAATGATGTATTCACCAACCTTTTTATCCCCTTCTAACAGTGTTGGGGTAGATGCGACACAAAACATAATATTTACATGGGAAGTTAATGCAACAGACGAAACTCAATCTGTTGCATTTCAACTTTTTATAAGAAAAAATGATGATAATGTTCAAGTTTATGACTCTACAAAAATAATATCATCTGAAGAAACGCTAACTTTAATTGCAAACACTTTAATTAATGCTAACGATTATAAATATTTAGTTAGAGTTTATTATAATGACACAGAATATGTAGAATCCGATTGGGTATTATTTCAAGCAAGATTAAAACCTACAATTACAATGAGTGTTCCATCTAGTATAAGTTCACAAAATTACACTTTTTCATTCTTATATAATCACTTAAATGGTGTTAATTTAAAATCTTATAAGGTTGTTTTATATGATAATGAATTAGTCAATGGGATTGTATTTGACACTGGATTTCTATTTAATTCTTCAGTTCCAAATACCACTATTAATCATGAAATAACTGGGATGGTTAGTGGTTTAACATATAATATCAAAGTATTTATTATTGACCAAAATGATATGAGCGCAGAAAGTGAATTATTTAATTTTACTTCAAACTACTCATATCCAGATAACATACCTGAATTTTATATAACGCCGATTGAAAAATATGGTGCATTAAAATTAGAATGGTCAAATCTAGTTCAAATAATAGGTGAAGTTGAAGGTGATTATAGTTTTGCATTAGGTAAATATAATTATAGTCTAGAATTAGAAAGTGGTTCAATTTTATCTTTTAATACCTTAATTCCACAAGAATTTACTTGTGTTTATTATATAAAATTATTAAGTGATTTTAATGGTGATTTATTTAAACTAGATGATGATTTTAGTTTTGGATATGATGGTCAGAGATATTATTTCAAAAATCAATATAGAATTACAGCAGGTAGCCCAAGGATAATTCCAGAAGGCTATTTTTTAATTGGAGTTAAACATAACAAAGTTATTATTGTAACAGAAACTTACACAGAAATTTTAGAATAAGGGGTGGTATTAATGTTTTTATCTATAAATGTGCTTGGGGACAGTATAAATGTGACTGCTATACCACCTCAAAAACAATATAATTCAGTTAAATTTGTTGGTAAGTGTTATTTAGATAATATCAGTATGAAAAGAATTACTATATCTGATGATGAAATAATCAACACAAATATTGAACAACAATGGAATTTAGATAGTTTATTTTTGGCAAATTTCAATGAAAACCTTGAAGGTGGAAATCTACAAAATGATGGACTACCAATAACTCAATGGAAAATAAGAAGAAAAGAAAAAAACGAGCAGATTTATAAATTAATTGCTACTTTAAATAGTTCTAGTATTGATTCTTCTTATATTGATTATACACCAAAAAGTTCAACTGAATATGATTACACAATTTATCCAGTAAGTAATTCAATAGAAGGACTCGGATTGGAGGCACAAAATATGGTGGTATTTGATAATTGGATATTAACAAGTTTAGATTCACAAATTAGTTATACATTTGATATGGAAGTTGAAACAGACTCTATAAATAATGAGGATGACGTTAATATATATAAAAACAACACTAAATATGCAGCAGTTAGATTTGGCGAGAGCAGGTACAAAGTCGGTGGAATTACTGCGATACCATACCAATTAAACGACGGAGATTTAGTAATCAATAATGATTTATTAGTAGCTATAGAAAATTTTATCTATGATGGTGAAGTTAAGATATTGAAAAACGGAAATGGATTCTCCGCAAAAGTAATTACTCATGGATTTAGTATTAAATATAATGACAAATTAGGTAGTCAAATTTATTCCATTAGCTTCAAATGGGTGGAAGTTGGTGAAGAATAATGAGTTTATTTTCTGATTTCGTAACCACAATGAAGGCTGCAAGTGCAAAAAGAATTTGTAAAATCCAAATTTTAGATGGACTCGAGAATGTTGTTAGTGAAATTACTAGAGATTTAATATCTGGTGATTTGCAAATGAGTGACAATCTCGGCGCTCGGCGAAACTGTAATCTAAGTCTAGATAATTCAAAAGGTTTATATACACCAGACCCAGAAAAATTATTCTGGATCAATTCTAAAATAAAAGTGTTCTCAGGACATATTGTTAATGGCGAACCTTATTATGTTTCAAGAGGAATATTTGTAACTGGTGAACCAGAAGTAACTTCAAAATTATCTGACAAATCAATGAGTGTTCAATTATATGATAAGTGGGTATTGTTAGAAAATCCATTAAAAAATGATTATATAATCCCAGTAGGAACTAGTATTCAAGCTGCAATTAAAGGTGTTTTCCAAGAGGCTGGCGAAGTTAAGGTTCCTATTATTTATCCAACAAATGAAATTTCACCATATACTTTGATAGTTTCCGCTGGAGAAACATTTGCAGATATATTAATTAAGTTATCGCAAATGTTATCTTACACATGCTATTTTGACAATGATGGATTTCCTAGGTTTGAACCACAACCTGATTATTTAACTAAAGGTGTAGTTTGGGAATTTAAAACTACTGAAGTTAACTATTTAGGATCTAGCAGAAGATTTGAATTTAGTAAGGTAAAGAATTTCATTAAAATTTTGGGTGATAACGTAAATGGTGTATTAGTTTCTGCAACAAGTTCTGATACAAATCCTAATTCTCCAACAAGAGTTGATTTAATTGGTGAAAAAGTAGAAGTTATTACAGATGATTTAATATCCACTGTAAATTTATGTGAGCAGAGAGCAGCGTACGAATTATTAAATAGAATATCAATAGTCGAATCAGTTGATGTTGAATCTATACCTATAGATATTATTGAAGGTGGAAGTGTAATTTCAATTGTGGATTCTGGGAATGGGTTAAATGACCGTTATTTAGTTAAAAGTGTTTCATTTCCTCTGCTTAATGATGGACAAATGTCTATGAATGTATGGAAAGGACGCCAAATTTGGGAATAGAAAGGTGATTAAATGAGTGATTATAAACAACAAATTAGTTTTGATGACCCAAGATTTATTAATTGGTTTAAAGATATTATACATGAAAATGTTCAAAAAGAATTAAAAAAAGTAAAATTCGATAATCATTATCCAGCTAAAATAGTTATAAACAACGGGGACGGTACAGCTAATATTAAATTAATGGGCAGTGAAAATATAATTCCAAATGTAAAAATACGTCAAGGATTATCTGTTGCTACTGGTTGGGAGTGTTATGTTCTTGCAATAGGAAATTCATTAAATAATATTATTATAGATTTTATTAAATAGAAAGGAGAAATTGATTTGAAATATGACTTACTATCATCATTAAAAAGTGAAGCAAAGAAATACAATGAACTGGCTTTTAAAGAAAGTCTTGGGGTTATATCTGGGTCTTATATTAGTATAAGTAGTGGAACCACATATACTTATACTAATGAAAGTGATTTATTATCACAATTATTTACAGTTTTACAGCCTTATCTTACTACTGCTACTGATTTTAATAATAAGGCAGAACAAAGTAATGTTGATGAAATATCGAATAATATAAATAAATATAATTTGCTTTATAATGACAGCATCCAAGGAACAACCCAAATTCCGACTTACACAGGTGAAGATATAACCAAAGTAGAACACAAGGAAACAGGTAATTTAACTAACATAATCAGAACAGATAATTTCACTTACACAGCAACTAAAATTACAGAAGTAAGAACTTTAAGTACATTAGAAACTGTCACATTGGAATATAATTTTGATGTTGACGGAAATTATACAGATACGGTGGTGAGTTAGATGGATGCAGTTGTTTTAGGTAAGGTTAAAAGTGTAAAAAGTGCAGTAGATGTATCTAAAGGCGTTGTTGTAGACGTTGATGATAATGTATATAAAGCAATTATGGATAGAACATTAACTTCCGCTCATTCGTTTGCAAGTGTGACATATGGTGGGTGGATTTATACTTTAGCAGTTGATGACACTTATGTATATGTTGGTGGTGCTACAACTCTAACTGTTAGAAAATATTTGAAATCAGATTTAAGTTATATTGGGGAAACCCCGTCTTATGGGGGGCAAATAAATTCGATACTAGTCGATGACACTTATGTATATGTTGGTGGTGCTACAACTCTAACTGTTAGAAAATATTTGAAATCAACACTGGCATATATAAGCGAGTCACCTCTTTTTGCTACTGCTATACATTCAATGGTTGATGATGATAGTTATATTTATGTGAGTTCTCACGCCTACGCTATGGTCAGAAAATATGATAAATCCACATTAGCGTATGTAGGGACAACAGCTAGTTATGGAGCTGGGATTTATGCTTTAGCAGTTGATGACACTTATGTATATGTTGGTGGTGCTACAACTCTAACTGTTAGAAAATATGATAAATCCACATTAGCATATGTAGGGGAAACAGCTAGTTATGGAGGGCAAATAAATTCGATAGCAGTTGATGACACTTATATCTATGCAGGTGGTGATACAATTCAAACTGTTAGAAAATATAATAAATCAACATTAGCATATATTGCTTCAACACCAAATGTTGGCGGCATTATTCAAAAAATAATACTTGATGATGACTATTTTTATGTCGGTGGTGATACCTTTAATGTTGTTAAAAAATATAGCAAAACCACATATACTAACATTACCTCAACATCAGATTATGGTGGTAGTGTGTGGGGCATAGCATTAGATGGTAAATATCTGTATGCTGGAGGTTCTACTACAAACACAATAAGAAGATATAACAATTTTTATAATTTACTAGGATATGGGAGGGTTTGATAATGATATATATATTTGATGGTAAAGACAATTTTGCAAGTGTAATTGTACAAGGTAATACATTAACTGAAGAAGAAAAGTTGCAAGCAATACAGATAGAAACATTACCAATTGCAGACGAAATAGAAGGCAAGTATGCAATATTAAAAGCAAGAAAAGAAACTGAAGAAGTTTGGTATGAGTATGTAGATATACCAGTTGAAGAAGCATCCATCTAGGGTGCTTTTATTAATTTAAATTATAATTTAACACTTTAAATAAAATGCTTATTTTATCAAAAAACACGAACCCCGCAGCCCTTGGTACGACTACATTCTTGATTTTCGATTTTCTGAAAAATAACAAAAATACCTCAAAACACACTAAAATCAAGGAAAATGGTGATTTTAGTGTGTTTTGCTTAAATTATACTAAAAACTTCAAAATATTATAAAAAAGACAACAGAATTGAAATATTGTTGTCTTTTTATTTTATTCCAGAACATTTAGTTCTTTTATATAAATTTCTCAATTATACCGTAAGGTTTCATATATTTTACTTATTAATCTAATTTTATGCTCTTTGAGAGAAAGGTAGATCACAGATGAACGAAGAATTGTGCAAAGAAAAACATAAGAATATATCTGAAGAATTAAAGGGGCATACTGAAGAATTAAAATTACACGAGGAAGAAATAATGAAATTAAAACTCGAGGGTCTTGGTCACTCAAAAGATATTAATAATTTATGTGGGAAAATAGATGATTTAGTTGTAACTATTAATAGCATTACTGAGACAATTAATGAAAATATGAAAGAAGTTACAAAAACTATTAATGATGTTATTAGTGGTGTTACTAAATGGTTTTTTATTACTATTAGCACCGCAGTGGTTAGTGGTGGCATAGGTTTAGCATATTATTTCATAAAAAAAGGATTGGAGGGATAATTATGAATCAATCAAGATTAAAAAGTCCAGTATTATGGACAGGTTTAGCGTCAATTGTATTTTTAATAATGGGTAATTATGGATTTTATGATGTAATTGGAATGCCAGAAGGAACATTAAGAGCAATTGTTGATACTATTTTTGGTATTGCAGGAATTGTTGGAGTAACTAATAATCCAACGGATAAAGTTAAGTTTTAATTAAAACTTAGATAAGAGGGTGAATATTATGAAAATTAAACCAAATTATTATTTACAAACAAACAAAAGGTGGAGCTTAATACGCTTCACCTCTACTAATAATCCAAAACAAACTATAGGTTCAAGTGGTTGTGGAATTACTTGTGCTGCTATGATATTATCAACATTGCTGAATGACACTACTATATTACCTGATTTTGTTGCTAAATTATGTGTTGATAATGGGTATAGAACTGTGAATTCTGGGACTGATTTTAAATTCTTTCCATTTATTGCTAAGAAATATAATTTAAAATTAATTGAATCATATAAAACTGATGATGTGGTTAAACATTTACAAGAAGGTGCTCTAGTAGTTTGTAGTATGACTAAGGGTTACTTTACCCAAGGAGGACATTTTATATTAGCTTACGATGTCAAGGATGGAAATATTATTGTGCATGATCCTAATAGTACCGTAAGAACAAAGGCTAGTATTAGTACTTTTAAGCAGCAATGCCAAAAATATTTCATATTTAAAAAAGGAGAAGATAAAATGATTACACCTAAAACAGAACACTGGGCTAAACCAGTTCTAGATAAAGCAATATTAAGTGGATTAATTCAAAATGGAAAAGATTTGTATTCCAATATAACATGGGGTGAATTATTGACCATTTTAGATAGAGTAGGATTACTAGAAAAAAAATAATGTTTAGCCCAAAACCCGTAATTAGTTTACGGGTTTTGGGCTGTCTTAAAAAAGATTAAAACTGAGCTTGACAGAACACATTATAGCTTAGTAATTTCAGAATTTAATTATATCAATCATGTCGCATTTTGTCAATAAATGTTTTGTATTGTTGTCCCTATAAAAATTATTAAAAGCCTTTTATTATAAACCTTTCACTTTACCTTCTTATATTTTAATTTATTATATTTTGTTGTCCCCTTTAAAATCTCAATTTCCCCAATAAATCTTAGTGTCAGATATTATTGTTGAGTCAAATGATTTGTTTTTATAATTAATCATATAATTATTATTTGGTTGAACTATAATATCTTTAATTACAGTTTTTAAATATTCATTATCTAAGTTAAAATCTATCTCATATAACTCAAATTGTTTTTTTGTATGGTAAATAAGTTCTTCTTCAGTTATTACGCTGTCATTTGAACAAGAATTTATTCCATTTTTTAATCTATTACTACAGCGATATTTTATATGATTGCGTTCTTTCCTTGCTCTGAATGTATAGTTGCAATTTGAACATTTAAGTAATGATTTAAATAACATATGGGTCACTCCTTTTATGGTATTATATAATTATATTATATAAATGTAGTAAAATCAAGGGTTGTACACTCATACTTTATCATTGCACTCTCAGGTGAATGTGCTACTATAAAGTATAAAATCTACCCAATAAAATCATTAATATTTGATATTAAATTTATATCTACATCTCTTTGATGGTTAACCATTATTTTATCTAAAATCAATTCTAATTCCTTTTTTTTAAAATTATTAGATTCAATTAAATTGGAATATAAATCAATTGAATTTTTAGTTTTAATATAAATATCATCATCTTTTGTGTTATTAAGTTTATTTAATCTATTTGATATAAAATTAATTTCTTCTTTTTTTTCTTCTTCAATTTCTTTATAACTTTGTTCTACTATATCTTTATATTCGTCTTTTTTTTCATTTATTAATGCTTTTATTTTTTCAGATAATATTGTCTTTAATTCTTCTTTTTTAATTATATATTCATTTTTAAGTGTTTTAATTATTTCATTTATGTCTTTTTCATGATTTTCAATATTAATATCTTTTATAAATTCTTCAATTTGGTTTTTTACTTTTTGTAAATATATTTTAAACAAATTAATAAGCAATGTTTCTTTTATATAATGTGTAGTACATTGTTTAAGGCCATATTTACTATATTTACCACATTCATAATATTTTACACCATTTTTATATGTCCTTCCAATCATATATCCACCACAATCATTACAAAAAACAAATCCAGAAAACATATACGTATTTTTAGACCCACCTTTATAATGAGTTTTATTTCTTTTATTTTTAACATCTTGTGCCATAGAAAAGTCGTCTAAAGAAATTATTGGCTCGTGATGGTTTTCGTGTAAAATATGAAGATCTTTATCTTGATAAATTGTTTTACCTTTAATTGCCTGTTTTCTTGTTTTTCCACACCTTAAACTACCCGTATATACATCGTCTTTAATAATTCTTTGAATATGATGGGACTGCCATATTTTAGAAACCTTATTCTTAAATATTTTCCCGTTATTAGACAAATCTCTTTGTTGTACTATAGAGGGTGTTGGTATATTTTTATCATTTAAAATATTACATATTTTAATATAACCATTTCCTTGAAGATATAGCTCAAAAATTAATTTTACATATTGAGATGTTTCTTCGTCTATAAGTAAATCTGATTTACTTATTTTGTCTTTTTTATATCCAAATGGTGCCTTAAAAACCAAAGTTCCTTCTTTTTGTTTAGATGTAAAACTACTTCTTATTTTTTTTGAAATATCTTTTACATACATTTCATTTACCCATGTTTTGATTCCTATCATACTATCGTCGTCTTTTTTTAAATTATATCCACCGCTTTGTTCATCAATTAAAATAATATTTTTATTTAATTCTGTTATTGACTCTAAAAATAATAATGTTCTTGCATTATGTCTGCCAATTCTAGAAAGGTCTTTCGCTATTATCACGTCAATATTTTTATTTTCTAAATCTAATAACATTTTTTTAAAAGAGGGTCTTTCAAATGTATATCCACTATAATTATCATCAATATAAAAATCAATAATTTTAATGTTATTTTTTTCACAATAATCAATAATTATATTTTTTTGATTAATAATTGAACTATAATTTTGTTTATCTTCGTCCCTACTTAATCTAATATATCCAACTGCATTTTCCATCTCAGTAACTCCTTTGTATAGTGTGTTATAATAAAGTATTATATCCAATTTAAGTAAAAAAAACAAGTATATTTAAAATATACTTGTAATATTGTTGTTTAATCCTTCTATTAGTTTTTGTGTTGATTCTTGCAAGGTATATTTATCACCAGAATAAAAAACAACAACCCTCGTGTTTATGTTTTTATATTTATTTATATCATCTTGGATATTTGGTAGGTTTTTTTCTTGATTATTAACCCAAATTAAATATGTATTTTTACCTTCCAATATTATATTTTCAACTTTCATTATTGATCTCCTTTATTAATAGTTTTTAAACTATATTCATTTTCTCTTTAAATATGTCTGTTGATATATATAAATAATAATTATTATGTTTATACTTTAATGCTATTCTAAATAACTAACCGCCAATTCATAAATTTCTTCATGTATATCATCAATGCTTTTAAGTTTCTTATCCCTATCCATACAATCAATTACAGTCCATTCGTATATATTAATAATATCCGTAGCATTCTCATGAGCATCAATTAAATGTTGTTTATCTGATTCATGGATATCTTTTTTATCTTCACCATTAATTTTGTTCTTTCTGTTCTCCATAAGTTTAATACTTTGTTCAATTGGCATATTTAAATAGAACACCACATCAGGTCTAGGCAATGAATATGTTTCAAATTCTAGTTGTTCCAACCAATTAATAAGTTTATATTTTTCAACTTTATCTTTGATTTTGCTTGTTTGGTGTAAAATATTGCTGCTAGAATAGCGGTCGAAAATCATAATTCCACCATTATCATAAAATTCTTTCCATTCAACTAGATGACTTATATATCTGTCTATTGCATAAAAACTTGACGCCATATAAGGACTAATCTCTTGAGCATTAGTACCAAATTCACCGTTTAAATATGATTCCACTAATAAACAAGATGGCATACTATATCTTGGATAATCTAAATGCATTACATTATAGCCTTTAGATTTTAATTTATCATATAGTAATTTTGTTTGCGTTGCTTTACCACAACCGTCTGGTGATTCTAAAACAATTACTTTACCTTTCATAATTACCTCCATATATATGTAAATTTTATATTATACGTTATTATGTTTATGTTATTTAAGAAGTAATCACAAGCTCATTAAAATTATATAATGAGCTTGTGCTATGTACAAACTTCTTATTATTATGTCAAACTTCTTATAATGTCGAGTTTAATTCATATTACTTAATTAAAGATTTTGGTGCTTTTGGTTGGTGGATAATTACAGGTGACATTATAGACATATCAAGAGTTGATACGGCAGATAATAACGCACTTAAAACATCAGCTAGAAAAATTAACATTTTTAGTTCCTCCTTATATGTTATTTGCCAAATTTCGGCATGGTTGAAACCTTAATTAAACTTAAACTTTCAAAAAGCAACGATATATTAATTAGTAAGGAATAGTCTTTTAATAAAAATGTGCCTAGCAGTATCCAAATAACGAATATAAAAATAGATATAATCTTAAATTTACTTCTCTGAGCTTCATTTGTTATTGGCTTGTTTTTATGATCGGTTGGAGCATAAATATATAATACTACAATGGAAATAATTATCAATATAATATTCATAAAATTCAATATATATTGTGATAAAAATACTGAAGATAAGATAATAACTAGACTAAATAGAGTGCATTTTTTAAAAGTGTTAGCATGATAGCCGCCTGCATAAAACCTTAAAGTTCCAAATGCTAATAAAGATATCATAACTTCTTTTAAAATGTTAAAAGCTAGTCCAATTACCAGAAATAACACTAATTGAAATATTGTCTCTAATAATATTAATGAGCCATAATAATATTCATATCTTTTTGCATGGCTTTCATTTCTTGTTTTTGCTATAAAATTTGATAAACTAAAAGCATAATATTTAATATTTAATAAGTTCATTTGCACCATCTTCTTTAGGAAATAATATTTTTATTTTGTTGTAAAAATTGAAATCATTTTTTTCATATGTTAGTTGCATATTGCCATTATTGGTATTGATTATGTATTTTGAAATATATAAATCTTCATTTTCATCTAATAAATAATTTTCTGGTATTTGCTCTCCAGTAAAATCAAACTCTAAGGAATAATTGTGGTCATCAGAATAAGTATTTACATTAATATTTCTTTTACTAATACTCAATACTTCAACATATTTAAATATAAAATCAATAATTATTGTAACAGCATATTCAATTTCGAATGCATTTATTTTCATATTGGCGTCATTATTTACTTGTATATTAATATTTTTTTGTTCTGCTGCTATGATTTTTGAATTAATAATATTTATAATATCTAATCCATCTTCAGATTTGTCATCTTTTTTATCGGTAACAATAGATTTGTGTATTTTTTGTATATATTCTTGAGCTTCATTACATTTTCCTAATGATACATATCCATTTATAACATTTAAATAATTAGAAAAAGTTCTTTTTTCGTATTTTAGTCCTTTAATTAAGTGTTTAATGCTCTTAGAATATTTTTTTCTTAAATTGTATTTTATTTGGTATTGTTTTAAGGAATATAATTTACTTATCAACCAAATTATCATAGTTGCAAAAATAATTGTGTTAAAAAATAACAAGGTGAGATATGTTAATGGTTCAAACGACTTATGATTTGATAATCCATAATAATATACTAATAAATTAATACAATTTACTATCATAAAGATTAAAAATGTTGTTAGTAATATTTTTACATTATCATCAATAAATTTATTAAATTTTTTATCTGAAAATATATTATACTTTTGCATATTTAATATTACAAAATTAGATTTAATAATATTATATAATGCCAAAACCCAAACTATTATATAACATAAGGTAAAATATACTTGATGTGAAAATATATTAATATCTAGTTTAAAACCTAATGCTAAAATAATATACATTATTATCTGCACAACGAAGTCTATAAAAAATAAAATTAAGTAGGATACAATTGTTGCTAATGGGTTTATTTTAAACATAATTCTAATTAAAATTATAGAAATTAAAATGCTGATAAACATATAAGCGTTTTTCTCTAAATATATTTGTATTACACTATCTAAAATTGAACCTATCATTATATAAGTTATAACTTTTGATTTTGAAAATTTATCTCTATATCCAAATAAAAATATAAAACCTAAAATCATAAATGTAATATATGGCACATTAACCACTAAATTCTGTAAAAACTCTTTAAACATTGTGAATCTCCTTTGTTGTTGACATTATTTGTCATATTCAATATAAATATAATATATTATATAACAAATAATGTCAATACATAAAGAGTAAATTTATTTTGTTTTTATGTTTTTATTTTATCCAAGGCATATTACACTCTTTTATTAAGTATGTTAATATTTCTTCAATATTATCAAATTCTAAATAAGATATTCTTTTAAGTTTAATATTGTTGTTTTTGCAATACTCATTTTTACTTTCATCACTGATTTGTTGTGCCATAAACCCTTTTTCGCCACCAAAATAGTCTACGGGTTTAAAATGTTGTATTCCATCGAATTCGATTAAGCAGCTAATGTTATCATTATTATTAAATATAACAAAATCAAATTTTAGTGGATTTCCTAGTTCTGATAATAAATCATTAAACTCATATTGTTGTTCAAAATTGATATTATTTTTCTTTAAATATTCATATATTTTTAATTCACCTTTAGACAACATACAATTTGGGCAATTTCGCCCATTAGTCCTGTTGGCAATTCGTGCTTTCCATTCAAACCTACAAGTATTACACTCCCACCACACTATAGAATCACTACCATGAGTATATAAATTTGGTGACTTTTTATTTTTAGTATAATGCCACTCTTCTAATAAATTTGGGTGAGTAATTGATAAATTATTATTTTTACTAACTTTTTGATTAACACAATATGGGCACCCACTTTTACTAGAATAAATACTTGACCATGTTGCGTCCCAGTTTTCACCACATATTTTACATGCCCAAGTTAATTTTGAATTTGAACCTAAAAATTTATAGGATATTAATAAAAACGGTTTAATATTTTTTTCTGTCCATATATTAATATTATAAATAGAAAAAGGGTTAGTTATAGAAAAAGCGTCTGGAATGTGACTTTGTTGTAGACTACCATAAACAACTTTATATTTATAACCCTCATATGATTCTATTTCTATTTTTGAATTAGCATTAATATAGTCTAAAGACTTTAATTCATAGCCCATTTTATTAATTGTACTTTTTACAATATTTTTATCTAATTTTGTTTTATTATTTGTATTTTTTTGTGTACATATATTACATGTCCCGCCACTTGATTTAAAGTCTTTAAACCCTCTATAAAATATATTTTTACAAGAGCATTCTATTTTTAATTTCGAAAATACATCTTTATATTCTTCTATTAATAATTTGCAATTAAATATCTTTAAATAATCTTTTATTTCTTGTATGGTATACTTTTTAGACATATATATCCTAACTTTCTATGAATATTTCTACTCTTGGATTTTCTTTATCGTATTGAAAAGGATTAAATTTTAACCATAAATTATTACTATTATCATCTTCTAAAACATTTGCTTCTACAAACCCGTCTCCGAGTATTTTCTGTGTAAGTGTGTAATTATCTATATCATGCCTTTGTTTGTTTCCAAAATAAAAACTATATGTAAATATCGCTTTTTTTAAATTTAAATTTTCTATATTATAATATTTTGCTAACCATATCGCGAAATATTTATATTTTTGTTTAACATCATTCTGAGCCATGCGCTTCATTGCTATAAATTTATTAAGAGACATTGGTATGGGATTATTAAAGTATTTAGGAAATTTTCTTCTTCTTGGATATAATATAAAATAATCGTCTTCATATAATTTCATAATTTGTTTGTTAATTATTATATTTATTTTCATAGTGCACACTCTTTAATTTCTAACCAATTTTCTAACCTAATACCATCCCATTTATCATTCCAACCTTTAACTTCACCATAACAATATTTATATTCTGCATTACTACTAAATAAATTGTCCTGGTGGTCATCAATAAATATACCACCAGACATATCTACTATACTTTTACTATTAATACCATTGCTATTAATGAATATACAGTTATTAACAAATGGCAAGTTTTCTTTAATCCACTGTGATTTGAGTGAAATATTGTCATTATCACCTAAAGTGCAAATAATAATGTTATATTTATCTTTTAATGATAATAAAACTTCATAAGCATTTTCGAATAATATTAAATTATCAAAGAAGTCTTGATTCCCAAATATTTTACTTTTATCTTGTAAGGCTAATAGACATTCATCTGAGAAGTTATATTGATACACTTTTGTATGGTCTGCTGGTTTAAATCCTTCTAAGTGTGAATAATATGTATTATATACGGCACAATATGCTTTTGATGAGTCTACAATAGTTGCATCTAAATCCAAAAATAAATTTATCATTTATTATCAGCTCTTTCTAATGATTTTAAATATTCTTTTGAGATAGTTACTGTATCCATACAATGTGTAGGTTGCACTCCTTCTTGTGTTCGTGCTAAATCATGTCTGATATATTTACCCAATATAGGAAGTTGTGCTTCAATTTGGTTTGCTAACATTTCAATTCCATCTCTTAGTTCTGGATTAGCATGACTAAATTTATTTCTCATTTTATATATATGCTTTAGACTTGGATAATCACATTTCCATATACAATCAGAAGGAATTGATAATGGATAATTACCTCGTAAAACATCATTATCTTCTCTTAAATCTTTTCTTACATATCCATAAGGTGCTTTTATATATTCCAATCCATCATTATTAGTTATTGCATTTGGGAAATCCATAACTTCATCAAAGAATAGGATTTTATCTTTATAATAATCTGATTTTTCACCTTGTTCAAATCTAGCAAGCCTTGTTGATGAACGAACTATTCTATTATTCATACGTTGGGCATGTGCATCAAGATCCTTTTATACCCTCTCTTTCGAGATATTTATCAGGGAATAGACTATCTCTTCACCTTCGTCTTTACGTTAAGGTGGGTGGCGCTTCGTAAGTAGGAATTTCGCCTACAAACTACTTCCCTTTGGAATAGTCGTTACATGTTCACTTTATATAAAGTGCTTCACACGGTATTGCCATACTCCCATTGGGAGCTTAGGTGTTCACCGTTAGCAGTACATTTGTACCACACCCTGCATTTGCAGGTTCACCACCTCGTAATCTTAATTATTTCTAATTAAGACGACCGTTATATTCTACTAATTAGTAAAATAATTAATCCTGAGCACCTCTATGTAGACCAGTAGTTTCAATTGTAAAATCAATAAACTTTAAAAGCACGTTATGATTAAATTCTATACCATATTTCTCTAATTTTTTTAACTCTTGTATGTATCGTTCATCTAATTCTTTTGTTGCAAATCCATTGTTATCTAGATTATTTCTAACTAATTCACGTAAATCATTTGAAACTTCTTTAGTATATGCCCTCTTCGACATTCTTAAAGAAACCATTGCATCATCAATACCTGATATTTTTGTTAAAACAAATTCCATTTTTCATTCTCCTCTGTTATTATATTTTTATTTCAATAAAAGATTAATTTCGTTTAATTATATGAAGGCGAAGTCTTGTCATTTCTTACCCCTTTATAAACAGGAAAGCGTAAACTAAGACCCCCTCTTTCGTTCTCACTTTCTTCAAAATAACTCACTTCAATAATTTTTCCAATCATATCATCTCTATTTTTCCATATTTCAACTCTATCAACATCTGTATAACCACCACCAACTTTAAGAGTAAATCCTTTATAATCTACAACTAAAGCACCTAGCATTCCAGTATATTTATTATCACCTTCTTCATATCCTGTAACTTTCAAGTCAACGCTTTCCATAATTTTAACCTTAAGAATATCTTTTGTTCTTTTGCAACTATAAGGTGCATTTGCTAAATTAACCATAATCCCTTCGTTGCCTTCATTTCTCGCCTTTTGTAATAATGGCTCTATTTTACTTTTATCATTTCCATAATATAACACTGGAACGTATTTAATATACTTATATCCTGAATCTAATAAAGACTCAAGCCCTCTTTTTCTTACTATACATATAATATTTGATTTTCCTTGCTTAAAATCTTCTAGTGGCACCATATCAAAAGCATGGAATTCAACTCCAGTTTTATTACCTTTTGATTGAGTTATTTTAACAGTCTTTCTATAAAGAGTTTTGCTATCTAAGTTTTCGTTATTAACTGCTAATAATTCACCATCAAATACAGTGTTATCTGGGAAATTTTCAAATTCAGGTAGTAGTTCAATTAAATCTTCAATAGGTTGACCTTGCCTACTAAATACTTTAACACTACCATTTTCTTTGATAAAAACTGATCTTACTCCGTCAAGCTTCTGTGTAACTATAAAATCACCAGTTAATTTATCTTTATAGTCTTTATATTTCTCCGCTAACATAACCTTGAACTCAGGTATAAAATCTTTACCAAAAACCTTATTTATTGTTGATGAAGTCATACCAACTTTTATGTTTTTAGTTATAATTCCTCTTATAAATTCCTGTGATTCCTCAGTTTGTTTTCTAATAAAAACTTTTAACGCAACTATATCTTCGTCTTTACCAGTATTATTTAAAGTTAGATAATTTATAAGACTTGTAATATTATTATCTATCGTAGCTGCGTGACACCAATCCATATTCACTTTTTTATCAATTTTCTTACTAGATATACCTGTTAAAATGAACGGATTATAAATGAAATTTAATATAGTTTTTAATAACTCATTGTCTCTATGCTTATCAAGAATTTCTTTCTTTTCATTCTTGCTTGGTGTTGAGCCAATTAAATCGAATATTTCTCTGATTTCTCTTAAATTTTCCATTGTTAGTCTCCTTTTAATCTTTAAATAAAAAACTTATTCTATTTCAATATCTCATCAATATGTATAGGTTTATACCCTATATTTTCAACACTTACACACCTATATGAGTTTGGATATGTTTTCTCATACTCACTAATATTACTATGTACATGACCATGAATAACAAATCTATTATTTATAAATATAGGTCTATGCATTAGTGCTGGATTAAAGTCTTTGTATTTAAAATCATCATAATATGAATAATTTCTATCACACAAAACATTAAATCCTAATTTTTCATAATGAGTAAGTGTTGCTTTGTCGTGATTACCTAGAAATAACTTTTTATTTCCATTTAATCTACTTGCAATTTCTTTTTCTTTTACAACGCTGCATAAAAATATGTCTCCAAGGTGATAAATAATATCATTTGGTTTAACACATTTATTCCAGTTTTCAATTAAAACTTCATTCATTTGTTCAGTAGAACTAAATGGTCTATTTTCATATGCAATCATATTTGTATGTCCAAAATGTGTGTCTGAAATAAACCAAATATCCATATTTATCTCCTTTAAGTCAGTAATTTAATCTATAATAAATGGTGCCGGTGTATCAAAATACCACTTAGTTTCCTTTTCACACTTAGAACACTTATAAAGCACTAATCCGTCTTTGGTGTAACCTATAAAACTATCACTCCCACAAAGTTCATTTTTACATTCTGGACAATAACAAAATGTATATTGTTTTGGTTTTTTTAATTCTTTTATTAATAACCCTATACATATTCCTAATATTAAAAATATTAAACAATTTATATATATCATATAGTTTCCTCCTTTTATTTATGTAAAATGATTCTTTTATTCAAATATGCAAACCCTACAACCCTTGCTATTACTACATTCTTGATTTTTTGATTTTTCAAAATATACGTTTAAATCTAGTTTTGGTAAAATCTTAACACATCTTCTCTTAATTTATTTAAATCACTTAAATTTTCATTTGTTAAGTTTACAAACTCAAGTAATTGTTCAGACGTTGGATTAAACCCTTCATTTTGAACAAATGAACCTAAACTAGTTAATCTAAGTCCTAAACTTTTAAATCTATTAAATAACTCTTCTTGTTTATTCATATTCATCTTCCTCTCTTTTGATAAAAAATTAGTTTTATTTAAATATTCTTTAAATATATTTCCAATATATTATTTTCTGTATGTTCTTTACTATATTCGTGTGCGTGATAACCTAAGATTTCACATAATTCTTTACTTGAACTATCTATTAAACATTCAGCTTTTTCTATGCCATGTCCACAACAACAACCTAAAGTAATTACCCTATGATTTACTAAATATTCAACTTCTTTACCAATACACAAATCTACTATTATTCCACCGTGGCCATCTATCCATTTAGGATTAGTTCTGGACAATCTTTTCTTTGTTTCTTCTGATACTTTTATTAAATATACATCTTTACTATTCGTTGTTCCTCTGCACATAATTTTCTCCTTAATATCCTAATTGTTCAATATTTCTTGATATTACTTTGTCCTCTAAAACTTTTGATAATAATTCAGCTTTTATTATATCTTTTTTATTTAGTTGGCCACTCTCTAATTCGTAACCATACCTATCCCAATTGCTTATGTAAAATGTTTGTTCTAAATTATATTCTTCATTCCATACTAAAATTTTATATTTTTTTATTCTATTATCTGCCCAAACTGTTTGAATATCTGTTATTTGAACATCAATTGTTTTATAAAAGTTTTGAATATTAGGCTGAATTATTGTAAGAGAGTTTCTCGTAGGTATTTCTAAATTTTTAACCATTAGATACATGCAAAGCGAGTATATTATAACTATTCCTATAAAGCATGTTAGAATCCAATATTTATTATTTTTATTCATCTCTTTTACCTTCTTCACATCCACAAAAAGGGCAGTGCCAACTTTCACCCCAATTTGAATGTACATTGCAGTTGTCGCAAATCATAAATCCAACATATATTGCCATTTTATATCTCCTTTTTAAATTAAAAAGTTAATTTCATTTAAATTAAAAATGTACTAAACCATGATCTTTTCTTCTTTTATTTATTCTTTTTAACACTCTATGTATTTTACTAGCTTTAATTCTACTTCCATTCTTTAATTCGTTTTGCGACCAATCCGCCAACCCTATAAGCATACATAATGGACTTTCTGGAATATAACTCATGCATCCCACCTCTTTCAAATATAATTTTTATTTAATTAGTTTTATTGTAATATAAAATATGGTATTCTATATTAGAGGTGATTTTATGAATAAAGAAATATTTATTAAAAGATTAAAACATGAATTATTTAAATATAATCTAAATACTAATTTATTAGCACAAATTTCTAATATAGAACAAACTCAAATAGATAAATATATTTGTGGCTTAGAATCACCAACGGATATTGAAGTAAAAATATTATCTAGTGCTTTTGGAATAAATAATAATTATTTGTTAGGGAATAGTGATAATATAGAAACTGATACCCGACAAATAGAGTTATTAAAAATAAAAATATCAGAACTCAATACAACAAATATAATCCAGAATAAAAAGGTATATAAAAAAATTAAAAGAAAGGTAAAACATAATCCTCAAAATATAGAAGAAGAAAATTTATTAAATATGACAATTTTTTTATGTTTAGAATATGCTAAAATGTACTTGCATAAAGACTATATTGAATTATATTTTAATAATGAGAAACAAAAAATCGACTTTAAAAAAATAGAAAATCACTTAAATAAATTAATAAATAAACTTTAAACGAAACATTTATTGTATTTAAACTTTTAGAAGTTCTTTTAATTCAGTAAGATCAATTTCTAATAATTCATTGTGATAACATTCCCAAAGTTGCCAATCTTCAAAGTTTTCTTCAATATTATTTATAAATTCTTGTGCTAATTCTTTAATTCCTTTATTAAATTCAATAACTTTTGTTTTATTGTAATCATCAATATAAATTACATAACTTGTATAGGTATCACAAATTAAATAACATTCTTTACCTTCATCATCGAAGAATATTGTTGTTGGTCTGTTGTTTTTTAATCCATAAAATGCATCTATACAATCATTTGGAACGTCAGTTAAATAACTTGCTGAGAATTTATAACCTTCTATTTGTAATGTAGTCCAGCCATGAATTGGTTTTGTAAACATATAAACACCTCTAATTATTTTAATATTGTTTTATATAATGGTATTTTTGTGAATTTAGCTTCTGGATATCTTTCTTTAGTATCCTTTATGCAACATTCACAGTCCCACCAATCCATACGTTCACCATCTATGTCTACATAATACCAACGTCTTAAATCAATTGTTCGTTGTCTTAAGGTTGGTAGGTATATATGGAATAACTTTTTCATGTTTACACCTCAAATTTGATAATTTTTAATTGTAATTTATATTTTTCTGCTAAATCAGCCATGTGTTTTGAGCCTTTGCTTATTCCGTCCCAAAATATTACGCAACCATCAGCAACCTTTGCCATTTCTTCATTTCTTATATAGCCACTGCGTTTTCCATACAATTCCCAATTAGCAGGCATTCTTATTACTTCATAACCTTTTTCTTTAGCATATCTTTCACCTAATTTATCTGCACCATTGGCAGTTCCAGATATAATAACTATATCTTTTTTATTTTTAAGAATGTGATCTAATTTAGTTTTTAATAATTCATAATCATTAAATGTTCTCGAACCTGCTATTATCACTTTAAACATATTTACACCTCTTTAAATAGAAGGATTGATTTATTTATATTCATTTTCTAACCAAAATTTTCTACTTCTACTACCTTGAAATTGATTTCCACCAAAACACGTAGGACATCTTGTAATAGGTTCTAATGAGAAATCTATTGGTTTTCTATAACCAACTTCAACCATTAAACATAAATCACAAACATTCTCTTGACCACAAGAACATTTACTTAAATGATAATTAGTTTTTATAATATCGTCCTCATCTGGTATATAACCACAAGTCGAGCATTTTAAATCATAAATCACCCATTGGCAATTAGGATTTTTTCTTTTATAGAAAACGCCATCTTGTCTTTTTAATTGTTCTTGTATTTTATTACCTACCCCACCTCTAAACTCAAGTAATTCGCCCTCTTTTGGAAGATAATTCATATTTGTTCCCCTTTCAACGAAAGAACTATTTTATAAAAATGGCACAGCACTAGTTTTGCCGTTACTAGAACGTAATTCACCTCGAAGGTTTAAGTTTGTACGCATCTGTACTACTGTGCCAAATTTTTTGATAAAAGTCTCATTTTATTTCCAATACTGATACCATTTTCTGCTTTTTAGTGAATACAATTCTTTTTCTAATTGTCTTATTTCATCATAATGGTCATCTTTTAATGATTTAATATATTTATAATAACTATTTTCAAACTCTATTAATTCATATTTAAATTTAGAAGAATCAATGCCAATTTCTTTAACTATATGATTTGTATAATATATAGTTTCATTATTTATACTTCTTACAACTTTAGATATATGGACTGTTTTATTTATTGATGGTATAAAAACACTTTCACCTTCTTGTAAAAAAGGTTGTTCTAAATTACACTCAATAATTACATCCTCGTTAACTTTATCTTCATAAGCAATTTCTAAATCTGGTTCTCTATCAAGATAAACTCTTTTTTTAGTTATCCAATTTCTTGTTATGCCTTTAAATATTGCTTTTTGCTTATTTTCCATAATAATTCTCCTTTTATATTTATATTTTAAATAAAACTCACATTTGGTTTAAAAATGTGGGAGAGGGATTTGAACCCTCAGTTGTTGTTACTATGGCTTTGACTACACGTACCGTCCGTACGTTCACCAATAGTAGGATTTGAACCTACGTTCTTACTCAGAGGTATGCCTTGCCACTTGGCTATACTGGGCTTTCATCAACTGAACCATTACTTCACAACGCATTATTGTCTTAAGCGCGTTTTTACATTCCGCCATCCCACATTTAAATAAATCTTACCTTTTATTTTAAGTTAATTCTTCCATTTCTTCATCAGATATCTCTTTTCTTTCAACTTCAAATCCAAGTGTTCTTAATAAATCACACCACATATGATTATTGATTGAATGTCCTTGCATTTCAATATCTTCATTCACTCTTAAAATTTCCCAGTCTCCACTTTTATTACTTATTAATTCTATTAATGGTTTACTCATGTGAAATTCCTCCTTTATATAAAACCTAAATTTTACTTAAAATATTAACTCCAAATCTCTCTTACTTTAACTTTAGATTTACACCTCATGCATTCATAAGATGCATTATATTCTAACTCTTCACTTTGGAATCCATAACTAATTCGTTTGAATTGAACTCCATTACAATTTAAACAAGTCATTATTAAAATATTTTTACTCTTGAAAATTTTATAATATAGTAATTTTAATTTTGAAAACATATTTAGCACTTCCTTCAATGAAAACTTAATTTTATCTAATTATCATTCTCTGTATTATTTATATATTCATTGTAAAACTCTTCGAATTTCTCAGTAGGATATCTAAAACAATTATCTTTGCAATCGTGTTCAGGGTGAAATTTATGTTTACATTCTCCCCATTCATCTTCTTTAAATTCTTTACAATTTTTATAATCCATTTTAGTCTCCTTTGTGTGTATTTATTGGACTCCGTAGAGGGACTCGAACCCACAATCAAAGGGTTGCAGCCTTTTGCCTTAAACCAGTTTGGCTATACGGAGATGTATATAAAAATTGTGACTATTCAGCCGAGAGGATAACTAAGAGCCAATCAAATCAGCACTGACAAACCTTTAATCTCGGATTTTATCGAAATTTTATATTTAAAACTTAATTCTTAATCAAAAAGAACTTTAAATCTTCATACTTGAACTTTAAAACCTAAACTTTAATCTTTATAATTTTGTGCCACAGAGGGCATCCTTTTATAATATCAAAATCATCATTTGATTTTAATTAGGTAACGTCCTAATTGTTCTTGTATACATTTGTTATCCCACAAATGTGTAAGGGAATTTAAGTTTATAGTTTTCGAATAGCCACAATATTATATTTGATTTTTAATACTAGTCTTCTATAGTAATTTTAGTAATTGCGTTGCTTTCACTTAATGTGAAGTCGATTTCTGATTCAAAATCTTCAATACTAGTTTTTAAATCTTCAATCTTAGTTTTTAATGCTAATACATCAATAACTTCCCACTCGTTTTGTTCTAAATAAGGTTTACTTATTGCTAAAATTTCACTTTCATCAACCTTGCCAGTTCTTTCTTTACCAAAAGAAGTGTTTAATAGATTTTCTAAATTAGCATTAACCATTTCATTTTGACGACTAATGTTTGATAAAACTGCATTAAATTGATTGCTCATTTCTCTTAATAAACATTTGTCATATTCTATTGAATCTTTTCTTTCTATTGCTTCTGCAACTGTCATTTCTTTATTGCTTATAGTAATTTTTGTTTGTGAATTTGAACTAACTATTGCTGATTTAATTCTTTTTCTTCTCTCAATTAAAGCTGTTATACTTTGATAATCTGATTTAACCTTTTCATTAAATTCCTCTCTACTATATATATTGTTGATTTTTTTAGAACTTTTTTTAGCCCCAGCAATATATACACCTTCAGATGCTTTTCTTAAAATCCTATCATTTAATAATTTTAATTCTGATAATGCTCTAGTTATACTTAATTCCATTTTTGTTTCCTCCTTTTAATCGGTTGTTATATTTTTGTTTTTAAATAAAATTCATATTTTAGTTATATTTTTTAATTTTCAAGCATACGCGCAAACTCTTTAACGCCAACTTTTAATTTATATAATTCTTCTTCTAAGTTTTCTACACGTTCTTTTATTTGCGCCATTTCTTGTACTTTAAAATCTTTTTCATCAAATTTTTCCTGTGTCATATTACGTAATTCATTAATACATTTATCTAATAGTGCCAAACTTTTTTCCTTTTCCATATCTACTCACCACACATTTTTAATATATTGTTTGCTAGTTCCTTTGCTTCTTCTTTAGTAAAACTCATTCCATAGGCTTCGTTTTCTTCATTCATTTTTTCGATACCAAAATCTATTTCATTTTCATGTTCTTTATAAATATATATTCTATGTTTGTAATGTGGTATGTCTATCTCTATGCTTTCTATTTCTTTTTCATTTCCTGTATATAATTTATGTATTTGTTCTGCCACTGTTACATAATTATGCAAGCAATATTTATTTATTGTTTGTAAGATTTTTTCTACTGTTACTTCTTTATAGTTTATCTTTATCATTGTTTACCTCCTGCCACTTTTATAATAGTTATCCATTATATCACCACATTCATGTCTTTTTTGTACTGCATTATCAGCTAATTCATTATATTCTCTAACTTTTCTATCCCAATAATCCCAATTCTTGCTTGCTTTTCGTAATATTTTTTCTTTGTCTGATTTAAAAATGCTAAATAACATATTAACACCTCATATTATGTTTATATTAAAATACAAAATTATAACCTTTAACACTATCATCAATATATACTTTAATTGTCCAGTAATTACCTATTAATCCATTTGCGTCAGTATAATGATTAGTTATTCCAGTAATTTTACTAAATGTTCTGCTATTCATTCTTATTTGTTTTGGATATGTTAAAAGTTTATCTACTTCTAATGTTTTAATACCTTGAATAAACTTATCTCTATTTGCCATATTATCCATAATTACACCTTTAGATTAAGATTTAATCCTGTTTGTTTAGCTACTTGCCAGTTAGCACAAGGAGTATAATTTTGTTTAATGTTCATTCTTACATTATTTAGGATCAAATGCTCTTGTTTTAATTCTGTACTATTGTCTTTTTTATTCTCGCCATTTAGAATTAAATTGTTAAATTCTTTTTGATGCATTTTACCTTGAATATTATTAAGTATTTCTGATTTTGTGTAATTTTCCATCTGATTTACTATTTTCATGTTATTCCTCCATTTAAGTTGCTCTTGTATGTAGAATGTGTTGGTTTTAAATATATTTATTTTATCTGTCATATTCACACCTTGGATTTAGAATTTAATGTAATTGTTATTATGTTTATATTATATACTAAATATTTTGTCTTGTCAATGACGTGAATTACTTTATTTTTTGATTGTTCGTCGTCTACGTTTTTTCTTGGGTTGACTGTCTTTATTAATAGCTTTTATGTCTGCTTGATTATAAATTATCTGTTTATATGTCATCAAATCTTCTTCTGGTATGAGATGTTTAAAGTCTATAAATCCATATAAGTTTTTACCTTTCTTTGTAGAAACGGTAATCACTTCATGAATAACTCCAGTTGGAAACTTAAATCTATCACCTTTTTGGAACATTTAGATTCCTCATTTCTATTTTTAATATGAATAGCTGCCAACACTATTATTTTTGTATGCCACCCGTATTATAGTCTACACCCTATGCATACACCCGACTTTATTTAAAATTTGTGTTTTATTTAAATTCCTGTACTTCCAAAACCACTAGTTCTCTCGCCGTCTGCATTATCATTGTCTACTGATAAGAATTTTTGAAAAACTCCTTGTCCAATACGTTCTCCTTTATTAATAACAACCTCTTCAGGAGAAAAATTATAAAATTGAAACATTATATGTCCATCATTATCGGAGTTGTTATAATAGTCGGAATCTATAATACCAACCCCGTTTGCCAATACTAATCCTTTTTTCAAAGGGTTACCTGATCTATTATATAAATATAAACCTTCATCACTACCCATAAGTACCTTAATGCCTGTTTTTACAAGAGTGGGCTTTATATTAAAGCTTTTTCGTTTTTCTTCTAATCCTTCTAAATAATCTCGTAATGAAGAAGCTGTTATCATTTCTAACATATCTCCACTATTAAAAATATCATTATAATCATTAATCAACTCAAAATAAGACGGTATAATTATATCTTCTGCACATTCAAAATCATAACCTGCTGAGTTTTTTGTTGCTCTAGTAGGAATATTGATATTTTGGTCTTCAAAACCTTTTGCTATTTCAAATTTTCTCATTATATTCTCCTTTGTTATTATAATTATATTTAATTATTCTTTTTTAAATTTAATGCTCTTTTATTTAAAATTAAAATAGGGTGAAGTGTATTTTTTACGTTTTGTTTTTTATTACTTCCATTATTTCTTCTTAAAATTAATAATTCCCACAACACCCATTTATTTTGCCATTGCTTTTGGTCTTGTGTAGGGTCTCTACTATCCCAATCACCATGCATATCTGCTCACCCTTAATCACATTTTGACCAACCACACCCAGATAAACAAGAAATACAACCCTCTACATGATTTAGTTTTGTTGCACATCTTGGGCAAATATTATATTCTTTAGCAAAACTAATTTCCCCATATTTTTTTATTTTTTCAAGTTGTTCTTGTGAAAAAATTTCTTCTTTTACGTTACTAGGCTCCTTAATACTAACAAATTTTACTTCTTCAATAAACTCTTCATCATCAATTTCTTCTTGTATCTCTTTATGCATTTCTAATAGAGCCATTCCAACTGCAATTGGGCAACTACTTCCTATAGATGTATCATTTTTTAATGCTTTTCTAACAGCATAAGATGGGCAAGTGCCACTACTTTTTAATTGGTCGATTATAGAATGTATATCTATTCCGCCTCTTGCTGCTAAAGAAACCATTCTTGATAACCCAGTAAGTGTATTATTACATCCTCCTGAAGACCCTTTTGATAAAAACAATTCCAAAAATTCCCCAGTTGAAGCCTCAAAAAATGCCGTCATGTGTAAAGATCCACACCCAGTAGTTAATTTTCTCTTTCTACCAATTAAACCATCATCTGTTAAAAGTATATCTCCACGTTGGAGAGAATAACTTGTTTTTTCAACAATTTTTTCTTCATCTTTATCTTCTTTTTTTACATCAGTCATTAAAATACCTTGTCTAATTTCATTTGGTCTAAAAATAGTGCATCCTTTTACTCCATTTTCCCAACAATAATCATATACTAATTTTGTGTCTTCAAAAGAATAATTAATTGGTATATTAATTGTTTTACTTGAAGACATATCAACATGAAAATTGATTGTTTTTAACATTTCCAAATGTTCTTTAACCGTTAAATCCATAGCTGTTGCAAATTTATTTTTTTCTACTATATTTCCATCTTTAACTTCTTGCCATAATTTATATGAATAATCTTCCATTTTTACTATTTGAATATCTTCATCTGATTGACTTCCAATTTTAACCTTTCTTTCATATGATAAACTAAAAATTGGTTCTAATCCAGAAGAGCAATTACCACCATAAGTTAAACTCATTGTTCCAGTAGGAGCTACTGATATCATTTTTGAATTTCTAATTCCATATATTTTAATATCTTCAAGTATTTCATTCCACTCTGGATCAATTTTAATATGTTTAGTAATAAATTGACTTTGGATAAATTTATCTTTATCTAGAAAATTAAAACTTCCCTTTTCTTTTGCTAAATTAATTGATGCTTTGTATATATTTTTAGTTATAAAGTTCATTAATTTATCTATAAATTCTAATGATTCAATTGAACCATATTTTATATTAAGCATAACTAACATATTTGCTAAGCCAGTTATACCTAATCCTATTGTTCTAAAATTAGTTTGATAGTTTTTATATATTTCATCTGGATATTTATTTATATCTATTATATTATCTAAAAATCTCACAGCATGACCAATACTTTTTTCTAATAATGCATAATTAATTACTGCATTTTCTTTAAAAGCATTATCTACAAAATTATGTAACATTAAGCTGCCTAAATTACATGCTCCACCGAAATCATTTGCATTTAATATTTTACCAGTTTGTGGATTTTTACCATATATTGTTCCTGCTAAATATTCAGCACAAGGATTGCTACAAACTATTTTTTCAATATACCATAAATTATTATCATTATTCATATTATTGTAGTAGAATACTCCTGGCTCCCCTGTGTTATAAGCATTTTGTATTATTAAATCCCATAAATATTTAGCATTTATACTTTTTTTGTATTTCCATTTAGATTCATCTTTTAATATATTCCCATTTTCATCATATACTGGGAAATGCAATTCTATATCTTGATTATTATTTTTGGCAATCATAAAATCATCGTCTACCATTACTGAGATGTTAAAATGATTTAACTTATTTGCATCTTTTGACTTTGAAGTTATGAATTCTTCAATATCCATAGAATATATATTCATAACTCCCATATTCGCTCCACGTCTATTCCCTTGCAATATCGTCGAAGTTTGTGCGTTAAAAACATCCATAAAACTTACTGATCCAGAAGCTATTGCGTCATTAGATGTTGGGCTACCATTAGGTCTTAGTTGACTAAAATCATAACCAATTCCACCACCTCTTTGATGTGTTTTAGCTCCTAAAGCAACTTTTGAAAATATATCATCTAAATTATCTTTTATTTGTGGAGCAACGAAACAATTATTTAAAGTTAAATCCATTCCAATACCAGCATTACTCATTGTTCTACCTGCTGGAAAAAACAAACCTTTATCCATCATCTCATAAAAACTTTTTTCTTCTTCTTCATTATATGAACAATATTTTGCAACACGTTTTAAATTATCATCTAAAGATTCATTATTTTTCTTATATCTATCTTCCCATATACTGTATAAGACTGGATTTTCAATTTTCATCTCAAATTCCTCCAAATTAGTTATTTTAATTGCTCTATGACGTTATTTATGACATTTTCTGAGTGTTTCAATAAAATGGTGATTTTATCTAAATATTCGAACCCTGTAACCCTTGGTACCACTACATTCTTGATTTCAGAAAGTGCTAAATTTATGCTCGCATTTGCGTTTTCTAACTGTGCAATTAGTATTGGTGAATTTTGCTTCATTTTGACCTCCTTGGGTATGATTTGTTATTATATTTATGTTTTATACAATAAATATTAAATTAATTAAACTTTAACCATCATATCTCTTAAAAATGTCTTTCTATCAAAGTTAGCTTTCTTTTTTATTGCCAAATTTACAGTTTTAGGTTCTCCAAAGTGATAAACTTTATCTGTTGCTCTAGTTTGACCTACATATAGTAAATTTGCATTCAACATATAAGTATGAGATTTAGGTGTTAATAATATAACTGTATTCACGGATCCCCCTTGAGATTTGTGAAGTGTTATACAATATGCTAGTTTGATTTGGTTTAATTCACCAATAGTATATTTAATTAATTCATTATCAAATTTAATAACCATATAATTACCTTTTATTTTAACTATTTTTCCTATTTCACCATTAGGTATGAAAATTTCTTCATCTTCATCTATAAATTCTTCATCAATTTGAATAGTATCAAAATCATTAAGAGTATCATTTTCTATATATGGTTTGGCCTTATAATTATTAACTAATTGTATTACTAAATCATCTTCATAATATACTGTTTCACCATGTTTAATACTTTTAGACCTCATATAATTAGGGTTTGCTATTTTTTGAACTTCATTGTTTATGGCTATAGAACCATATTCACCTTTATTATATGAGGATAAAATTAAAATATCTTCTGGTTTTTTACCTTTTGTCAAAAGTTTACTATATAATGCTTTAACATTTTTCAACATTTCTGTTTGTCTTAATGGCATATATACATAATCTTTATCATCACCAAAAGTGGTTAATTCTGACTGTTCATCTTTAATGAATTTATCACCAAGTCTTGTCATAGTTGCAACAGTCATTTTTCCACCTTCACCAAACCTAAAAACTTTTGTAAGAGTGGTAATAGGAATAATTTCAGAGTTTGATAAGTCGAAAAGAACATTTCCTGCACCAACCGAAGGTATTTGGAACCCATCTCCAACTAATAAAAGTTTTGTTTTAGAAAAATCTATTGCTTTTAATAACTTTTCCATTAAAAATATGTCAACCATAGAGACTTCATCTACAATAATTATGTCATAATCTAATTTTTTGTTTTCATTATAAGTCCAATTATCTTCTCCTTGATAACCTAAACCTCTATGTATAGTAGATGTTTGTTCACCAGTATATCCTTGTAGAACTTTTGCAGCTCTACCAGTTGGAGAAAGTAGTTTAAATGATTTATTATTGTCTTTTAATAGGTTGATAACTGCTTTTGTTGTTTGTGACTTTCCACAATTACCTGTAATAAATATTTTATCATTTCTTCTTAAAACTAACATTCCAGAAGGTACTGTAAAACAATATTTATAATTGTCTATTGATTCATATTTCTCTATTATACATTTTTCTTTAGGTGCTCTAGCGCATATACTTACACTTGAGTTTAGGTTTTTACATATAATCACTGTGTATTCAATAGATTTCCTAATATATTCTTTTCCATTAGAATTATTAATTTTAGATTCGCCTCTTCTATCACGGATATTTATTGTGCTTCTATATCCACAAGCACTAAATGCAAATTGAATAAAGTCAGCGGTAAGCTTATTGGATGTTGAAAAACTTTTTCTTCCCATTTTATCAACTGCACCGTCCCAAAATAAAACTTCGTTTGTTATAATCGACAACTGTTCTTTTGAGCATTTATACCAATATTCAGAAAAAAACTTTTCTCTTCTTGGCGAAATAAAACTATAAACATGATATCCTTCCGTAGAACTTATTGTTTTTTTATAATTAATTCCCAAATCATTTAATATTTTTTCTAATTTATCTTTTTTTCTTTGCTTTTTTAAATTTATTCTGCATAAGTTAGTATTACTTGCAAAATGACCATCACAAATTACTGCCATCATAAGCTTGATTTCTTCGTTGCTCAAATCAATTCCTTCTCCATTATATTTAAAAGTTGTAATAAATTTACCACTAAATCCCAAAGGACTTTCATTATGCCTTCTAAGCATTTCTTCTAATGTTATTATGTTTATGTTTTGTCTACTGGTTAAATAAACTATATTATGTTCCGGCGATAAAACTTGATTTATTGAACCCGACGTATTATTTATAAAACAAAAATCTTTTTCTGGATATTTATGGTATAAAGATGGTTTGATTAAATTTGCAGTTCCGTCTTTATTGTATTGTAAAACATTCTCACCATTATATTCAGATATTTTTTTCCACTGAAAACCATTAAAATATTCTGTATCACAATCGACACATCCGGCTGACCCATTAAGAATACTAACATTATTATTACATATTTTATACAAAATACTAGTCTGTTCATCTATTAATGAAATTTCTTCAAATATTCTATATTTTTCACAATCAAATTCCCAAACATTTTTAATTTTTAAACCTTCTAAAATTCTATCAGAAATATATCTTTCAATATCATAAGTTGATTTTAAAGCCAAACATTTAGTATTTTTATCTAAATATATATCTTCTTCAGTTTTTATTATATCAATAAAGTGTTCTTTACAAGCTGGAACCAATTTATCATACTGATTTTTTGTCTCTGATAGACTAATTCTTGTATTACCACTAGACTCATTTTCTTCTAATAAATACATTAAAGCCGATTTTCCTCTTTGTTTAGAAGTTTTTAAATCAAATTCGAATATAAATGGTATTTCTTCACCTTTTTTAAGAGATTCTTTTGATTCTAAATCATAAGCAAGTAATATACTATCTGCTCTTTTAAATCCAACTCTAGAAAGTTTGCAGAGACTTTCATAAGGTTGAGTTTTTAATGCTTTTTTAATCTGTGTTGATGAAGGATATTTCTCATAAAGTTTCTTTAATGTATTAAAGTCTATTAAACCTTTAAATGTATCTACTAATTCTGCAAAAACAAAATTTTCGGTTATCTTTCTTTTTATAACATTAAATATATATTCTTTAATATGTGGTGTTTTTTGTAGGTCAATATCATCTGTTTTTCCTTTAATAACTCTATCTATTATATCAGGATAAGCATTTAATATAGAATCAACTTGTATTGGTGTAAGAATTTCAGATAAAAAAGTTCTTGTTGAATCAGAATTTACTGGTACGTCTCTTCTTATATTCATTACTTTATAACTTATTCCAAACTTATTGCTTTCTTCAATTGCTTTTACTTGATAATTTATACCTATCCCCAAATCATGGATATCACCTACAATAGTTGCATTTCCATACTTATTGATCTTAATATTTTTATATATATCTGTATTAACTGAAACACCATATATCTTGTAATTCTCAGAGTTATGTACTAATATTTCGGGCACACACTCAAACTCAATAATATTTTCTGTCACTAAAACACCTCCCATATATCTAAAATTTGTTCATCTTCATCGGTTTCAACCCAATTATTTCCACCAATATTTTTTTTCTTCTTTTGAATTTTAAACTTATCAATTTTTAAAATATCAAATAATTTAAATTGATTTTCAATAAATAATTTAGAATTTTTTACCTTAGTCTTTATTTCTAGACCAGTTTTAATTTGTTTTAAAGTTATATATGGTTTACTTTTATCCTGAAAAGTCTTATGTTCTATAACAATATACATATTACTTTCAATTTTTTCATTGGTATATTCAGTATATTCAAGATATTCCATTTGAAATTTTACTTCATCTTTAATCGAAAGTGCTTTATCTTCAATATCTTTAATCACAATTTTTAAATATTTTTCCATATCTAATTCTTTATATAATTTTTCAGTTTGTTTATTACTACAACGTTCTAAAACATTTAAATCTATCTGTAATTTTTCAATCTCATTTATTTTAATCTGTTTTCTTTCATAAAAATTTTCAAACAATTCAGTTATTTCAAGTAACTTTTTATTTTTACCAAATTCACTAAAAAAGTTTAATCCAGTTAGTATTTTTAATTGTCTTGAATTCACACTAGTTTTTTCTTTTATATCTTTTAATAATTCTATAAAGTTATTATATTTATATTCTTTTGATAATTCAAATAACTCATCTGCTATTTTTGCGTTAAGGAATTTTATAGAAGATATACTTTTGTGAATTGTATTTAATTCTTTATTAAATGAATATTCTGACCTTGACTTACCAAACTGAATGTTTTTTAATTCAATATTAAAATATTTTAATTCAGACAATATTTTAGCAGTTTCTTCTGTATTGGTTTCATACATATTTAATATTACAGTATAATATTCTAATGGATATTTAGCTTTTAAATTTGCACCATATAAACTATCTAATGCTACTGATAATGCATGACTTGCATTAAACCCATATTCTGCACTGTTTTGTATTACTTGCCAAGTTTCTTTAAATTTATCGTCATTGCCTATTTTATCTATCCAATTTTTATGTAAAACTTTTTCTAATTTAACTAATTCTTTTTCATCTAACTTCTTTTTTGCAATTTTTTTAATCAAATCATAAGTTATATCTTCTTCTATTCCTAACCAAGTAAAATATTGCATCAAATTTTCTTGATATAAAAGATAATTAAATGAAGATTCTAATAATTCATCTAGCTCTGGTGTTCCCGTAGAATATTCTTCTCTATTTAAGAAACCATTTAATAAAGAAGAGAATGAAGGACGAATGGCAGCAACATATGCTGTTAACTCTGCAACAGACTTTGGTGAATATTTACTTACTAAATTAGTCGCCCATTCAGTATTAACTTGGTTCATTGTTGCAGTTATTTTATTCTTATATAATTCCCAAACATCATCATTTAATTGCATTTTTAATTCTTCTATATTTGGTATTGGTTTATTTAACAATTTATATGTCTTAGAAATTATATCCCAAACACTAACAGTTAAAATATCATTTTTCAAAAACTTCCATACATCTGATGTATATCCATCTATACAACAACATATTTCATTCCCTACTCTTATTAAACCTATTTCTTTAGATATTGGTTTATCTAATAATAAAAAGCTACAAGGAGAGGGTGAAATCGAATCAATAACACCTATAAATTTTTTGGATTCTTCTATTAAATCTTTCCATTTTGAGTCATTTATATATTTTTCTAAATCTTTTGCTACCTCATTATATTCTTGAACTTCCATACCTCTAGCCCTACAAAGATTTCTAAAAGCACCAGACTCTTTCATAGTACCATAAGCAATCATATAATAAACGCCGTCTTCACCTAAAACATCTTTACTTGCTTTAATAAATGGTTCAGGGTTTGCAGTGTTAAAATCTATATCGGGCATTGACTTAGTACCAAGAACTCTTGAAACACTCATAAACCTTGTTGGATATAATGGAACATCTGCTTTTAATCTATCTACTTCAGTAAATCCTAAGAGTTTATTAATATAAAAAGATACTGCCGAATTATGTACTATCATATTATTTAATAGATAATTATGTTCATTTTCAACCGTTATATCATAAACTTTTGTCTTTTGCTTTGGTAAAAATACAACCTCTTTTATTGGTAGATACCAATAATTATCATCTTGAAAAGTTCTTTCTGTTATTTTTTTTGCATCATCTGAATTTTTATTAATTCTTAATTTATAACTTTCTTTACATTTATAATTACTTTTATCTAACCATGAAGGTCTTACATTTAGACTGTTAATACCTTCATCTGTCATTAAACATAAAATTTTATAAGCATTCACTATTGATTTAGAAGTATTATCAAAATTTATTCGTCTATCTGTTTGATTTTCACATGGAAAACTTCCATCGGAAAATCTTAAACCCTCGATTATTCCAATCAAATTATTTTTATCTTGATTAAACCACTTATTATTAAATTGTTTCTCTTTATTTTGTTGAGATATAAACAAATCAGCTCTAATAAATCTCGAAATAATATTTGAATTTATTGTTAATTGAGATAATTTTTTTATTTTACTTTTATTTTCATAAACATCAATATTAAATTTATATGCAATCTCAAAAAATATTTTTCTGTTAATTTCATCTTTTTTAGTTGTATTATTTATAGCTAATCCAATTGTATAAGGTCTATTTTTTGGTGCAAATCCATCTCCGTACATTAAACCTATAAATTGATTAAATGTTTTATCTAATTTGATATAACGATTAATTTTTTTCGTTCTTTTCTGTTTTATATATTTAACATAATCTTCTTGTGTATTAAAAGGAAATAATTCAAAAAATTTTTCTCTTGCCCAATATTTTTTATTAGTCAAAACATTTTTATCTCCATTAGCAAATTTTTCAAAAACACTTTTTCCTACTCCTATTGTTCTAGAAACTTCCGTAGGAGAATATGTATATTCATTATTAATATATGGTGAATATTCATATATATATTTTTCATCAAATTCATAACCAAAAATATTATAATTATTTAAATCAATATACCCTGGCAATATTGATTGACTTTTTATTTTTGGAACACATACAAAATCTGATTTTATAATGTTTTTGGCAGCAATCCATTCTACTTTCCCATTTCTATTTATTAAAATTTTGTGGTCTGAAGTACATATTGTAGGATAATATTTATCAGTACCATATAAATGTTTAATTTGAATTAACTTTTCATTTACGTCATACGCCATAGTATTTATTACTTTATTAAATTTACCATCTTTTGTAATAACTTCATCACCAATTTTAATATCTTTGATTGATTTCAATGTATTTTTTGTGTGAACAAGTGCATCTTCTGTAAAACATCCACGACCCGTCCTTGTTAGAATTCCGTCGTATTTATTTACACCAATATCTATTATTTTTTCATTAATCAGAAAATAATCTGATGTTTTAACTTCATTTGTTTCTTTTAATATCTTCATTTCAAATTTTATTGCTTCTTTATACTTTTTGTGTTCATTTATTGGAATGTTTTTAGATTCTTTATTCCATTTATCAACTATTATGTCTTTAAGTTTTAAAAGTCTTTCATGTGGTGTTAAATTTGGATATATAGTTGGCATTTTTATTTCTTTTGTAAAATTTAAATCCTCAGCTTTATCAAAAATTAAAGTATTTTCTAAAGATTGGTAAATTTGTTCATCATTTAAAACTCCTTGATTTTTATATCTATTTAATATTGTTTCATAATTTGGAAAATCTAAAATAAAAGAATCTTCATCTCCATAATTCATACCTTTTCCTTTTAAAAATTCTACTCTATCTTTAGATTGTTCAGGATAAATATAATGTGAATCATTTCCATGTATAATTGAAATTGAATATTTTTTTGATAATTCTAATATTTTTTTATTCCATTCAATTTGGATTTGGTGATTGTGATTTTGAACTTCTAATAAAAAATTATTGTTAAAATGTTCTTTTAGTGGAATTAAAAACTCTTCAATGCCGTTTTCACCACCAAATATTCTATTATTTATACATGCTGTTGTAATTATTACTTCATCTTTAGGTAAACTTAATAATAATTCTCTGTCTACTCTTGGGTGATAATAAAAACCTGTTTTATTAGCTTCTGAGGATATTCTATTTATATGATAATAAGCATTTTTAGTTAGTCCGATTACAATTATATGAAAGTTTTTTCTGTTTTTTTCAAATCTATCATCAACATAATACATTTCCATACCATAAACCATTTTCAAATCATTTTTCTTACATAAATCATAAGCTTCAAAAACATTTCCACTACAACCGTGATTAGTTGTAAAATAATGTGTATGACCTAATTCTAATAGCCTACTAATATAATCTTCTGGTTTTACTATAACATCTGGTGTTCTAGTATTTGAATAATGGTCATGTTTATGGTAATTATTATATATCATATAACCTTCACCTCATTTATTATATAATTATGTTTATATTTAGTCAAGTAAATTCAATAAATCTTTTAAATCATCGTCATCATCTCTTTTACTATTACTTCCACCACTCATGATTTCAATATTTGTTAAATATTCATCGTATGGTTTATGTATATTTCTGCTATATGAACTTAAATTAGCCATATAATATGAATGCTCTTTGTCTACATCTTGCCAAAATAACTTTTCATTTTTAGTTTTTATATATTCATTTTCAAGTTTTTTAATTTCAATTATTGTGCTTATGATTTCAGATTTTAAATCATCAATAACTTTTTGATCTAGTGGAATTTCAACATAGCAATCTTTGATAACAAATTTTTCTCTAACACTTTCTGGTAAACATAATATATTGTTTGTCTCTTCCATTAAAAAAATAAAGTCTTCTATTTCTTCTTCACTATATTTTTCTTTTTTTAACCACATTTTTGCACCAGCAGTTAAACTTTCACCAATTTTATTTCTCTCTATATTTCTATATGAGACCTTGCCATTGGCTTGCATTTGTTCAACTTCAACATATTTTAGAAATGCCCATCTTATTATTATATCTTCTAATGGTATATTTAATTTTTGCCTTAGTCCTTCTGCATATAATACTAATTGACCACGTTCTTTGTTTATTTTTTTACCAGTATAAATACTCGATGTTTTAAAATCTGTAACTAGGTACTTTGCTTTTCCGTCTCTAATTTCTTTATGAACACAGTCTAAGTATGATTGAAATAGAAATTCACCAACTTTTATTAATAAAAACTCTTCTAAAATTAATTTATAAGGCAATATTTGATGATTTAAGAAAAAATGTCTCATACATTCTTCATATTTATTTGCTATTTTTTCATTTTTATCTTCATCACATCTATCATATTTTAATTTTGCTATATTAAATTTAAATAATGCGTCTTCATATTCGTCTATCATTTCTTCATATTTAATTTCTTTATTATAAAACTTTTCTATAATATCATGTGCAGCATTTCCACTGGCACCGTATATAGAATCATTTCTATCTTGTTTTGTTTGTTTGATGTATTTCAAGAAATATTCAAATTTATCTGTTTTGTATGTATTATATTTGCTCCAACTCCATAATTCACTAATATTATATTTCTTTTTTATCTGTTCAAGTTGTTTTTGTGTTTTTCTCATATTTTAATACCTCGTTATTATATTTATATTCTCCATAATATTCAATTTCTGCTTTTTGCCTTATTTTTATTGCGTCTTCGAGATTATTAAAACTACCTAAACTTATCTTTTTTTTATTTACTGTGATTGAGGACTTCCACTTTGCCTCTTTTTTACTAAAACAAACTCCATTTTGTCCACTTTTATTATTTGATACAATCTTTCTATTCCAAGCATTTTCTTTATGACTACATATTCTTAAATTGTTTTTTCTATTATTATTTCTTGATTTGTGTCCATTTTTATGGTCAACTATTAAATTATCTTCGCAATTCATAACTAACCTGTGAAAACATATTTTTTGTTTTTCATTTTTAGAATTAATAACATAGCCTTTGTTATCCAAATGCCAAGAATAATCCTTAATTTTATCATAATCTTCTAAGTCAAAATAAAATTCCTCGTTCTTAGAGGTATATCCAATGCCATATTCACCTGTTAGGTCATAAACATTATACTTTTTTTTATTCTCTTTATTATAATTAATTATTCTTTCTATATTTAAACAACCACAACTTTTTGTGTTTCCACTTTTGATCTCACCAGTTGATAAAATTTTTTCATTACCACAATCACATATACATAACCAAAAAGTTCCACTATATTTTCTATTTAAAGGTTTTTGAGTTTTTTTTGTAATTGTTAGTCTGTTAAATTTTTGTCCTATCAAGTCCACAGTTTTAACTCCTTTTTTAGACTTTTAATATATAATTCATGTTCTTTTTCATCATATTTGATTTTGTTTTTTAATAAGTATTCAAATATTCTATTATGTGCATCTGCTGGACTTTCTTTTTCTTTTAAAAGTCCTCTCTTATCAAAAATATAATTTATATTTCTAATTCCATAAAACTTTTCACATTCAGACCTAATATGTTGTAGTGGTATATCTTTATCATAAGCAATAGTTATATCAACATTCAAACCAATTAGTATTCTTATTTGTTCTTCACTTAATGAATGTGAACCTACAGCTACCCCAGTTTCATCTAACCTAGTAAATCTTTTTAATACAGATTTTTCCGATTCATAAACTACAACTTGGTTTTTTGTTTGAATGCCATTATAATTTTCTTGCAACCCATATAGATTCAGACTCTTAGAATATTTTATTAAAGGAAAATATTTAGGTATATCGAATTCCTCATATGTCTTCACTGTAGTTCTTCCTATAACACCTATGAAGTCATTTTCACTACCGCACCAATATCTAACAGGAATAACTATTCTTTTATGTTTATTACTATATCCTATTTTAAACCTCTCACATGTTTTAGCAGAAATTCCATCTCGCAACCATTCTATATGAGGGTATGGTAGATAATCTATTAAACTATTTTCATCATAAATTTCAAAATTACTTGTGAAATGATTTTTTCTTTTGATTTTTTTAAAGACTTCTAAGGGATCTCTTTTTTCTTTTTTCTCTTCTTTTTTAGTATAACTATATTCTAAACCAAGTATCTCATGTATATATTTAACTGACTTTGGAAAAGAAATAGACTTCAAATGCATACATAAGGTAAATATATCTCCTCTAACCGTCTCATCTTCAGATTGATATATACCAATAGATAAACTTTCTATCTTTACTGAAATTGAAGTTTTGTTTGAATGACCTGGAAGTCCACATCTAAATTCTGTTGAATATTGTTTTATATTATGACATTCTAGATTTTCTAATATGTATTTAATTTTTTCATTTTGAATAATATAGTTTTTTAATTCAAATGCGTCCATACATATCTCCAATCTATTTAAAAATCTACTGGTACAGTCGTAATTCCTATTTCTTTATAAGTATTTCTACTTAAATCATGTTCAACTACTATTTGATAATCATTACTAGCACCTTCTCTATTTTTTACAATAAAAATTACTTGATAATGCTTGTTTTTAGTTAATTTTACTGGTATTTTAGTTTTATTATTTTTACCTTCTAACCTATATACTTTTAATTCTTTTTTCTCACCTTCAAACTCATCATCAAACAATTGTCTAATCATTATACAAGTTGAAGCTACATCAATCATATTTTTAGCCATACCAACATTTTCTTGTGTATAATATCTTTGTTTAGAACTACTTTTACTAAGTTGAAATGTAATTGTGATATGTACATTTTTTTGGTCTGGTTTTATAGTGTCGTATATATCAACCATACTTTGTTGCATATTAATCCAAAATGCATCGTTATTACTACTTTTTGAATCAGCTTTGAATGTATCTAATACAAAATATTTAACACCAATACTTGAATATTTTTTAATCACTTTTATGGCTTTGTTAGTTGAATATTTTTTAAATGGAATTACTTTTATTAATCCACTATTACTTTTAATCCATTCTGCACATTTTAGTAATAAATCCTTAGTTTCTTTACTGTATTTTCCGTCCCTTACAATATATTTCTGAAGGTCTTCTTTAAAAATATTGTTTGAAACCCAAACAATTAGTTCACGTTGCCATTTTTTTAAACCTTCTTCATTGATCATAATGACTAATTTTTCACCAAATTCAATAACACTAGGTATTTTTGTTGTTCTAACCATGCTGCTTTTTCCAGAACCACTTAGTCCACCAACTAAAGTAATATTTCCTACTAAATCTCCACCAATTTCTTTAGACAGAAGTGGGGCATTATGTAATGGCATACCGATTGCAGAGCCTTCATTTAATTCATCAATTAATTCATATATATTATCTGCTATATCATAACAAGCGTCATCACTCTCTGCATTTATGAAAACATGATTTAAAATAGCTTCATATTCGTTATACATTTCTTCTAAAGACATATCAACAAATTCTTTTATTCTATCTACAACTGGGAATTTTTTATTTAACAATTCTAAAACAGTATTCCACTTATGAAGTTCATTAACATATCCAATTATGTTTTTTTCTTTTACATATTCTTTGGCTTTTTCTATAGTGTCAAATCCACCATATTCAGTATATTTTTCTTTTAATTTAGAGTGCTTTTCTAAATATAAACCCACCGTAATCTCATCTAGTGATTTTTTATTTTCTTTTACAATAATGTCATAACCTATTTGAAAATATACCTTCCACTCATTATAAGAAAAGTTTTTTATTGTGATACTTTCATAATCATAATATAAGTCGGGATTTTTGTATAAAATAGAAACTATATTAGCCTCGCAAGATAGTTTAAATTCTTTAACTTTTTTTATACCCTTTAATAACTCCTCTTCAAAAGCGGATAGTTTATCATTTTTCTTTGCCAAAGTATCACCTACCACAGTTTATTTAATGTTGAATTTTTCTTTTCTATAGTTTTCTTTTTATATTCTGCACTATTATTAAAATGATTAGAAGTATCTATATTTTCTGTTTTTTGCATAGATTTTTTATTCTTTTTTAACATAATAACTACATCATTTATTTTATTCTCAACTATAGCCATTACATAATTCCATTTATGCTCTTCACTTTTGAAGTCAGAGCATTTTCTTTGCACTGCCTGAAGTATTTCAGTTTTGTATATTTTAAAAGTATAAAGGATAGTTTTATATTCATAATTTGCTTGTGGTTTCAAAGTATTATTTGCTAGAAATTGTCCTGAAGACAACCCTTTTAATCTTAATGCTAATTTTTTAGGGAATTTCATATCTTCTTCATACTCTAATATCTCTTTGTGTACATAATCACATAATTCAAGCCAGTCTTTTTGTTTTCCTTTATCTATTGTTTTCAATTTAATCACCCTAATATAATTGTGTGGGGATATAATTTATATCCCCACCATATTGTGTTTAGACTAATGACTTTGTATAATTAACTAATTGTTGAAGTTTATTTGTGTCTGAAATATTTAAATTTTTAACTGAAAGTTCTAATTCTTTTATCTTTGAATTAACCAAAGATTGACTTTCAGGTGCTACTTTTTTCAAATTTTCCTTAAATTCTTTTACTAATTCATCAGCTTTGTCAGCATCAGTCATAATTCCTTCAGTAGAAGTTTTTAAGTCTTTAGTATAATTTGTAACCATTTTATCTAGTTTAGATTTTTTATTGTAATAATCTTTCCAAACATCAAAAGTACAATTTTCAAAAATATCTCCTATATTTGTAACTTCGGTTCTATCTTTCTCAACTTCTGCAAAGAACTTTATTTTTCCAGTAGTTTTATCTTTTTCTTTGTAGAATCTTAAAACAGTATCATAATCAAATGGAACTGATTTATGCATATCTGGTTTTTCACCTATTACATTTTTACCTGCTTTATCTCTTAAATCCATTCCTTGAGCAACAGAAACAACGTGAACACCTTTAGTAGATAAATCTATTTTAGCTTGTTGAAGTTTCATATTGATTAATTTAATTCTACCCCATTGCCTTTGTGATACAGTTTGATCGTCAACATCTTCACCTTTTTTTCTTGCTCTTCTTTCTTCTACTTCCATAGCACCAACTTGCATTGTATTATAAAATTTTGTTTCACTATCAACTGCAAAACTTTCAATTTTACCATCATATTTTCCATCAAGTAAATCATCTAAGCTATCCTCTAAGTCTTCTAAATCAGCAGTATTATCAACAATAACTAAATTGTTGTATTTTTTATTATTAATAACAACGTCTCTACCCTCGTAATGTGCAAGTCCTGCTTCGCTATCAACAGAAGCTAATTTTGGAAAAGTAAGGGTAAAAAAACTTTTACCCGAACTTGTATCACCATATACTAAAAATTTACCACCTATTTGTTTTGAATTAGAATCTCTGAATCCCATATTTACCTCCTATTATTATATTTATATTTTAGTCATTTAATAAACTCATTAAATCATCATCTAAGTCTTCACTATCATCTTCGTCACTATCTTCTTCTAATTCTTCTATTTCTTCTTCTAAAAATTGATGTAAAAATACTAGATCACTTTCTTGATATTTACTTTCTTCCATAAGAATAACTGGAGATTTTGCTCCATCTTTTTCAACAAACTTAATTGAAGGAGTTTTAATTACCATTTTCTTTTCTTTATTTCCACCAATAGCAGCTCTTCCTTGATAATCTTCAAGTGTAATTGCACCATATTCAATCAATTCTTTTATATCATTAGGAATATCATCGGCAGATACTTTTGTCATTGATTGTCCTTCTACTAATTCGCCTTCAACTGTAATTTCTTTAAGACCTTTAGAAGTTTTGAATATCTTAGAAATTAATTTATTAGTTTTTTCTGGATTAGTTTGGTCAACTGCCATTTCAAAAACCTTTGTATATACTATATTTTCATTTATCTTTCTATTATCAAGTTTTCCAAGAAAGTCTACAATATAAGCTTCAATATTATAAACTTCTCTATCTTTATCAAAACTAACACTATCTCTATGAACAAGTATTGTTTGAGTAAATTTTGCTTTAAAATCGGATTCTTTTTCAACTTTTGATAAAAATATAGAGTTTATTTCTTTTTTAATTTGTAAACTTTCATTATATTCACTATATTTTAAAGAACCTTTAACATTAACAATAGTTCCATCTTCTAAATGTTCTTTTGTATATTCTATTGCATCGTATTGTGATAAGAATTTTTTAGCAAATGTTTTACCTTTACTATCTTTTTCTATTCCAACTGTTATAAAACAATTTTCACCAATACCTTCAGTTAATGTTTCATCAAATCTATCTTCCCAAGAAATTGTATATCTGTTTTCATAGTCATCAATAAGTTTGTCACTATTATCTGATTTTTTCTTGCCATGTACATATAATACGTTGTCTCTTTCTGTGCCATAGCCACCCATCATATCTGCATATACAATATTACCATCTCCACAATCAACACCAAGGTTCATTTGATTATAAAGCCAATCTGAAGTTTTTGATTGTTGGTCGATTTTATAAGTAAAATCACCAATCTTTACTTTGCCAATTAATTGAAAATTTGCTTGACCTTTTTTTAATGCCTTTTTTTCTTCTTTTTTAGCCATTTTATATCCTCCGTTTAATCTATGTTTTTTATCTATATAAAAGAGTATAAACTCTAATTATATTTAATTATTATGTTTATATTTTATTATTTTGGTGCAAATTCTCCGAAATATTTTTGTTCTGCTTCTTTGCGTACTTTCACTGCGTCTTCGAAATTTTCAAATTCTCCAAGAAAAACAGATTTTTTATTATAATTAATTCTAACTCTCCATTTATTGCTTGTTTTATGCCACCCAACTCCAGTAACACCACTTGTATTGTGGTTTCTTCGTCTAATATTCATAGCACTTTGACTAGAATCACATTTTCTTAAATTATCTTTTCTATTATCAAATTTATTTTGATTTTTATGGTCTATAATTTCATTTCTGCTACTTGGAATAATTAATTTATGCATTTTTACACCTTTGTTATTAATTCTAGTTATAACATAACCGTCTTTATCAAAATACCAAGTATGTTCTTCAATAAAATAAGCATCTTCAACATCATAATAAAATTCTTTCCCGTCATAAGTTATTCCAATTTTATAATTATCTCTAAATATAAACTGATTATTCGGCAGTTTTTGACCTCTTATTTTATTATATAAACACCCACAACTTTGAATTCTGCCTGCTTTTAAATGTGAACCTCTTACTGATTTAGTTTTGCCACTTTCACAACTACATTTACAAATCCAATATGTATTTTGTAATTTATCAACATCTCTTGCTATAACCGTTAACTTTCCAAAAATTCTTCCAACCATATTATTTAATAAACCCATTAATCCTCATCTAAATCCAAAGTCATACATTTTCTACTACTTAAATAATCACAAATACCAATGTATTTTTGATATCCCTGAGTCGGTAATGGAAGAACTTCTTTGCCTGTCTTATAATCTTTATTCCATTCGGTCATATGTGTCTCTATTCCAGATAGAATTTTATCTAAAATTTCTTTATCTAAAATCTCACAAATATCTTTGTGCTCTCTTATATAATTAGCAGCAATTAACGGATGTTCTGTTACTGTATATTGTGTTTTTGGTATCCCTGACTTTGCCATATCATGAAGTATTAATGCAGAAATTATTATGCTTTGCATTGTATTATCATAACTTTGCATACTATGAAACCCAAACATCTCGACAGCGAATCTCACAGCGGATTTAGTATGATAAATTAAACCCCCTACCTCTCTAGATGGAGAGGGGTGGTACTTAAACGTACTCGAAGCTGGAACTTCCCAAAAATAATCTGGTACAATTTTTAACACTTCAGTTGTGAATTCTTTGATTTTTGCATTTTTAATATAATTTAATTCCTTATTAAAAACTTCGTATTTTTCCATTAATATTCCTTTCTTGTTATTATGTTTATATTTTTTATAAAATCTATGTTTGATTATAAATTTACTTCTGTAATATCAATATAATATTCTTTACCTGGTTCAAATTGTTTTGCAACTTCATCATTTACTAATTGCAGTTCCATATTTGCATTTGGTGTCCATTTAAAAAATTGTTCGTTTTCAGGACTTCCATGAGTTACTGCTCTAAAATTAACTTTAGAACCATTTGCAAACTTAGTTACTGATTCACAATTAAACTTACATCTAGTCATAATTATTCTCCTTTTTAATTATAATCTTTCTCGCAATTCTTTGATTCTTTGCTCTAATTCGTCTATTTCTTCTAACATTTCTAGGCGTTTATTCTCTTCTTTATTATAAAGCGACCAGTCCAATACTTTGTTTTGATTATCAACCATAAACACATTTGACCCACCATATTCAAATTTCTTAAATACATTTACTTCGTAAGTTTGTTCAAGTCCTTTATTATCATAATAAACTCTTCTAACTTCAACTCTTGTATCACCAGATTGACAAAACCAATTAAATTCATTTTTATTTCTTTCTAGAAAAATCACACCATCTATTAACCACTCATTAATTTTTTCATTGCTAATAGCAACACCATCTTTATTATCATCAAAATCATCTGGATATATTGGATAGTTCATATTTTCTCCTTTTTATTTCTTTGTTTTTCTTGTTAAGGTATTCATAAAATCGTTTACATTGCCATCTTTTAATTTAATAATAGTTTCTTCATCAAGTTTTACTGTAACTTGCGGATATTTATTTATAGCACCCAAACTTCTATTTATAGACTCTAATTGCTGAATTAATGCCATTTTAAAATATGTATCAATACTAATTCCGTCTGGAAGTCCAAGTGTTTCATCTTTAAAATTAATTTCTTTTCCTGTTTCTATATCCATTTCTTCTTCATAGTGTCTTGTTTTGGAATATTCATTATCAATTTGAATAGAATCTATATTTACTTCACCAAATATTCCATTAATTCTTGTTGTTTTATACGTTTTACCTATCATATTTTCTCCTTTCGCTTTTAAATAAATGACATATTCTATTTAATCTTTTATTTCATCTAATTTCATTCCTAAATCATTATGAATATAAAGTAAAAACATTAATATTGATTTTCCCCAATATTCAACTACTGTAGGATTTTTAAAAGCTAAAAACAAATTTATCGTCCCTGCTATAACTAACAAAATACATACTATTAATTTAAATAATTTCATGTCAATCTCCTTATAATTTTTATTTTTAATTCTTAAATAAATTCAAAGTATCATCAATTCTTCCTAATTCTTGCTCAAATTCACACTTTTTAAGATAAACTCCACCATCTTCAGTAATAAATACTTCCATTGCATCGCCTTCGAGTAATCTAAGTGTTCGTCTTATTTCCTTTGGAATTACAACTCGCCCAAGATCATCTATTCTTCTAACCATTCCCGTTACTTTAAGTTCCATATTAATCACCTATCCCATAAATTGTTTTATAATAAATCCTATTAATAAAAATAATAATGGAGTTATAAAAAGTCTTACCAACGATGTTGCTATTTTAGTCGTAGCACTTTCTTTTTTAGGCTCTGTATCGACAATTTGATGAGTTAAAAAACTAATTATTAATGATAAGCCCATTGCTTGTGGTAATGTCAATAATGCTAATCCAAATATTGGATTAATAAACCAAAACCATAATTTTGTTAAAACAAATCCATTTAATAATATTTCTAATGGTAATAAAATAACCACCATACATATTACTCCTATAATTCCCAATGCCATCATATAAATTCTCCTTTATTATTATAATTTTATTTTACCTTTTAAATTTTGTTTTTGGTTAAATATTTTATTTAATCTTTCTAATTCATCGACAATAAGTTTCTTAATATCTTCTTGGGATATATTTAATTCCCCATAAATATTTAATATCAAACCATTCCCAGTTGCAGTATTTTTTAGTTTTGTTTCGTATACGCATATATCAGTTGAAATACCCTCTAATGCTAATTGTATAGACGTTTCTTTATCAGATTCGATATCTAATACTTCAAATTCAAATGAATTTTCAATAGTTTCCTCTGAAATAACTTCGAATTTATTACACTTTAATGCCATACCACACACTTCTAATAAATCTTTTTTATTAATTTTAACCTTAATAATTTTATAATTTATTTCATAAAGAAAATTGGTATTAATAACTTCATTTTTATGCACATATACATTCTTTGAATAATCTTTTATTTTCTCAACGGCGTCTTTTCTAATAAGTGTATAAACTGCGTCTGATAAACTATAAAATCCACATTTTTTATAATTAAATTCTGAGTATCTATGAGATTTACCTTCTAAATCAACAACTAAGTACATATAAACATTTTCTTCGTCATGTTCAACTTCATTTTCCTCAATAAATTTTAGTAACTCATCTTGTTTTTGTTCTTCTGTTTTCACGTTGTTTCCTCCTATATTATAATCTGATATTCTAGATAACTCTGTTTTTATTTTTGAAAAATCTGCTGTTAACCAATCCCCTGAGCAACTAGAACTAAATGTTTTAGGTTCAATACCATTAAATGCTCTCCAACCACGACTTATATTATTTATTGGTGAACTAGTAGTTATATATTCTATTTTATTTCCTACTCTCTCACCTTTAAGATATAAATCTTGAATATTTGTTCCCATATTTGTTTTCCTTTCGATAAAATGTATTTTTTATTTAAACTACTCATAATCATTAAATTCGTTTTCGTCTTCATCCTCTTCATCAACAAAAATGCGAACAACGTCTATACTTATATAATCAAAAGTTGGATTAAAATCACAGTCAGTATATATCCACGTCTTTCCTTTAATATTTATTCTATTAACCTCTTTAATTATTTTTATAAATTCAATAGGATTCTTGTGGTCTATATACGCAATCACTCCTGTGTCAACTGTTGCGTTATCTATAACTTTAATTAACATAATTTTCTCCTTTTAGTCTCTTTTATATATCTATTATTCATTTATATATAAATTAATTTTATATTCATCAACAGAATAATGTATGGTAAAATCTGTTCTTTTAAAAACTTCATAGATATTTTTATATGCTTCTAAAACTGTCATTCCTTCTAAATTAAGAGATACGTTATGTAAAATACCAACATCGTCTTTTACCCTAGATAACCCATTTAAAAAGGTATTATCAGTTAAATTCATTAGCTGCCATTTTCGATTATCACTATTATTTTGAACTACCATATAAACTTTATTAATTTCATCTAAAAATAAATCTCCTAATTGTATTAATACATCATTGTCTTTTTTCATGTTAAATATATTAACTTTCATTTTCATTCTCCTTTTATATTTTATTTAAAATTCCATTTATAATACAATCTTTCATTTCTTCACTAAAATCAACCCAAACTTTAGATAAATTTTCAAAATCACTTTTTAAAGCTTTCATATTTTCTCCTTTTGTTATTTTATTTATGTTATTATCTAAAACCCTCTAAACTCTGAAATTCTAAAAATCTTATATTGTTCAACAAATTCTAATATATCTTCGTCTGAATTTTCTTCCCAAGCTTTATTTATTTTTATCTCAAATTTTTCGTCTGCGTCTGTTTCGGTCTTTGATAACTTCTGAATTACATCTATCTCATCCTCTGATGTATTAAAAAATTCATATGCGTCATCACTTATTAAATCTCCACATAAAATATCATTAAATATATCTGCAAGTGTATTATATAAATCATCAAACAAATGATGCTTGGCTTCTATTCTACTAGCTCCAAAAATATATTTAATTTCTTTAACCATCTTATTTGCTTTTCTCTTATATTTTACACTCATTATACCCTCCTTTTAATTTATTATTATAATGTTTATATTTTATAATTAAATATTACACAATTGTATATATAAAGGTTTATTATATATTGCATCACATTTAACACCAAAGGCAAGAACTTCATGAAAATTATCTTCTGTAAGTGTGTTTTTTACAATAACATCACAGCATTTAATTCCATAAGATGTATTAAAATTTTCATATAATATTTTATAACTAAATTTATCAATGCTAAACTTTAATTTTATTTTTTTATATTGTGATGGCTTTATTTCTGATAAACAATGCAACATACAATAATTATCATCAATTTTTCGCAAATCAATTTTATAATTAAAAAATATTTTATATTTTTTTGCTGTTCCATTTTTTAACATTTCTCTTATCTTTTCACGTTCCTCTTTAATGATTTTTTCTTTTTCTAATAATAATTCATTTTTAATTCTTTCTTTTTCTAGATTTTTTTCTATCTTTGTTTTTTTTCTAATCTCTGCACGTTTCTCTGCATATTCCGCTATTTTTATTTCTTTTATTCTATCTTTTTCTTTTTGTTTTTCATATTCTATTATTTCTTTTTGATCTTCTATTTTTTTTATTTCTTCTGTTTCAAAACTAAACCATTCCAACTTTGTATTTATATTTTTATCTACTTTAACTTCATATATTCTCAACAAATTTAATTCATTATAATATGGCTTTAGTTTAATCCAATCTTTAGGATTTTTATAATTGATTTCAACAACAATATCACCTTTATTTGTAATAAGTAATACATCTACAATTATTTCTATATCCCACTCTTTATTATATCTTTTATTTAATGAAACCTCATTTAAAACCTCTAATATTTCTATATTTTCTGGCTTATTCATTCTAATAGCAATATCTATAAACATCCCTGCTTTAAATAAATTTTCTTTCCAATGTTTATGAAATATTGATTCACCTGTTCCTCCACACTCTTCGGTATTTTTATGCGATAAATGTTTTATTTTTTTTGTTCCATGTTTACATATTAATTCCGAACCACAATCTATACAAAAATATTTTTTACCTTTTATCACTTTTAAATAATGTATAGCATTACCTAATTCATCATAACAATAAATTATTTTAACTTCTTTAGACATATTTCCTCCCACGTTAGGAGGTGTAGCTACACTTTATTACTTGCAAGTTCTCCATATTTTTAGTTTATTTAAGATCCAAAATAACGTGTCCTACAACTTCAATAGTTGGAACGCCTATTTCAAAACCAGGTATAATTAAATTAATTCCATCTATTCTATAAACACTGCCGTCATTATAATCAACAAATTCTTTTAATTCTTTTAAGGTTTTTATAAATTCTGAATAATTATCATTTATTTCTAATTTTATAAAAGCAATATCGTTTCTATTTGATTCTTTTTTATTAATATCTTTAAATAAAATTCTCATAATTTTCTCCTTTTTGATTGACATTTTTATATTTTAAATTAAATTTCCTTTTAAAAATATTTTATAAAGACTGCTTAAATTTTCTTGAAGTTCATTAAACAACCTTTTAATTTCATTAGGATCAATTTCTTCTATAAATATAATATTTGAATTATCTATTTCTTTATTAAGATTTTCTTTTGTAATTTCTTTGTTAATTAAATTTGTCATTTTAATTCTCCTTTTATGTTGGTCATAACCCATATTTTTTATATTTTTAAATGAAATATTGCTTTTACTTAATTATTTTCCTAAAACATCTTCTTTAAATTTCTTTAATTCTATTAATAACTCAGTCTCTTCATAGTATTTCCATGTGTAACCACCAGCGGTTTTATATCTATATTTTTCTCCACAACATGAACAAATGCAACCATTATTAATTCCTGTTTTTTCGCTCGCCTCTTTTATGCTATTAAAAATATTGATAATTTTATCGTCTTTTATTTGTATGATTTTTCTAAAATTTTTATCATATAATCCAATTTTATAAGCATGAAAAATATTTTCATTTCTAGTAACCCATTCTAAATTATTTATATTGTTATTTGATTTATTTCCGTCTATATGATTTACCTCTTTTTTATTTTCATCATTACTGATAAATGCTTCTGCAACTAATCTATGTATTTGTTTGTTTTTTCTTTTACCTTTTACACTTAATTTTATATTCATATAACCACAAGAATTTATCCATGGTTTTAAAATTATATTATTATAAATTGATTTTATTTCTCCAAATACATTAACTTGATATAAATTTTCATATCCTTTAATATCGCTCCAAACTTCTTCTACTTTTTCTATTTCTTCTAAAAATGGTTTAATTCTATCTGGATTTCTCATCTTATTCCTCCAATACTTCTAACGTATAAATACTATTTAATGTATGTATTGTCTTAATTTTTTCATCTAAATTTTCTTGAAATCCAATTACTTGACTAGTTGTTCTTACTAAATTAGGATCGTCGGCATATTCTAAATACATTGGTGCTCCTATTTCTAAAAATGGTAGCATTCTTGTGCTATTCCAAATTCTTTCATATTTACTTTTTTCATTTGTATCCGTAACTTTTAATACTCTAACTTTCATGTTTAACCTCCTTGCTCACGATTGTTGTTATGTTTATATTATATACTAATTTTTAATGCTTGTCAATGACGTGAATTACTTTATTTTATTATTAAATGAAAGTTGTGTTTTATTTAAACATTGGATTATCAAACTCTCTCAGTCTCACTCATACTCGCTTATACTACGTTTTTTAAAGTTTATTTTATTTTAAAAATAAGTTTTCAAATATTCCATCTAGACATTGAACTACAATGCTATTTCCTGCCTGCTTGTATAACTGTGAATCAGAAATTCCTTTAGCAATACATTTTTCAATATCTTCATCATCAAACCCCATTAAACGCCAGCATTCTTTTGGGGTAAGTTTTCTTATGCGATAATTAGTTTCAATATTTCCGATAGCATATCCATGAGTACAAGCACATACTGTAGGGAATATTCCTCCATCTGAATAAACTTTGCCTGATTGACTACCTTCGTTTGAGACTTGACCTACAGTTATTATTTTAGGCTCTTGTTTTTCTAGAATTAAATTATCTTTTTGAACTGTGGCAATAGTATTAGTCAGACCATCTTTTCTTTTCTCAAATTGTTGTTCAATTTCACCATCATCATTATAACGACCTCTTTGGGCTATGATAGTAGATTCTTCAATTTCTATTACTCTTTTATCACCACCAGAATCAATGGTTCTAATAGTGCCATATATATTATCTTTAAAAAATCTTAAACCCTCATCTGTTCTTTGTTCACAAATAATTTTAGGTTCTCTCTGACCACCACCCATCGTATCTAAACACCGGCATATTTTATTTAAGTCTGTTATAGTTCTAAGTGATTTAAAGTTAACATTATCTATTTGTGCTATTTCATTTGTGTCATGTTTTTCGTCTAAATCAGTTGAAAAGTGCCAATTTTTATTTATATAGTACTTTTCATCAACCTCATCTTCTAAAATATCTTTTAATCTTAATACTAATTCTTGTTTTTCTGGAAAATCAAACTCTTTATTAATATCTTTTCTTATACTTATACAAAAAACTCGTTCTCTATTTTGTGGGATTAAACAATCTTTTGCATTTACTATTTTCCAATAATTATTGTATCCTAGTTGTTCAAGCTTATCTAACCATATATTAAAATCTGATTTAAATTCTTTACCTACTAAATTCTTTACATTTTCAAGTAGTAAATACTCTGGTAATTCTTCGTTTGCTTTACAAATTTCTAATAATCTTTCAACTTCGAATAATAATCCTGATCTAGTTCCTTCTTTTATACCAGCTTGTTTTCCAGCCAGACTGATATCCTGGCATGGGAAAGAATATGTCCATAAATTTGCATTTGGTGTTTTATTAATTTTTGTAATATCACCCATATTTTTAAAAACTTTAAGGCAATTATATAATTGCCTTAAAGTTTTTTCTTTTATTCTCTCTTTATTACAAGGTTTCTTCCCATCGGTTGAGAATGTAAAATTTTTCAACTTTTCTAAAATTTCCTTTTTAGTTAAACCTTTTGAATAATCTATTCCATCGTCAGTATGTATTGCGTCATATGATATTAATGCATTTACATCCCATTCAGAAATTGCTATTACTTCATTTCCAATTTTTTGTCTATCTAAAGATTTTTTCTGACTACCTATACCTGCAAAAAATTCAATAACCTCTATTTTCTTCATATTATCCACCTTATTATTATATTTATGCTTTAATATCTAAATAAAAAAATCATTTTATCTAAATATCTCATTTTACAACCCTTGATTTTAAAGGACTGTAGACTGTCTATTTTTAAAATATTCTTCTTTCACAGACTCTTCAGTCAAATTATATTTAGCCAAAAGATAATTTAACAAATCATCACTTGTATATTGATTTCCAATACAAAATGGACAATATTTTGGGTCAATCCCTACATCCTCAATGGGTTCACCTATTTCATATGAATCTTCATCAAATCCATATTCTTCTCTTTGTTCTTTACTGCCATCATATTTAAGCCTATAATCATATTCATAATTTGAATCAATTTCATTATTTATTGTACAAAAAGTACATATTCTCTTTTGACATTCAGCACAATGTCCTACATATTCTTCATATATACTTTCCTCACAACTTTCACAATGATAATGTTCTACACTCATAATTTTCTCCTTTTTATATAAAACTTTACTTTTATCACATTTCTTTATGATTTATAACCGCCATTATCTCAGCTTCAAGCCTTGCCAATAATTTTTCTCGTTCAATACTCTCAATTGCTAATTGTGTAACTTCTTTTTCAAGTGTTTTACAATGATCTAATAGTGTTTTTGTTGCAACATATTCATCGTGTATTGCTTCAAACTTACTATTTTTCTCACCAAAACCTTTACCATACTCATATATATCTACAAATACTTGTAAAATGTCTTTCGCTTCGTCAATATTCATAATTTGTCCTTTCTAAAATAAGTATTCGTGTAATGCTTTAAATGGATATGTTATTAAATATAAAGGTGCAAATAAACCTGTTATTAACAATAAAATTATAAATCCAAACCATCTTTTTATTATTCCTTTACTTGTGAAAAATTGCTTTTTATGCCTAAATTTATAATGATAATGCCTTTTTATATCAAACCAATATTCATAAAATAAGCAATTAGAAATACTAACTTCTACTTTTATTTCTTTATGACAAATACTACAAAATTGTGAAATGCTATTCATAATTTATCCTTTCTTTAAATAAACTCTGCCTTTTATTTAAATATAATTACATCAAATAACTTTAAAGCCACATATACATTTCCAATCCCAAAGAAAAATGGGAATACCTTAAACATTAAAGCTGATGCAAAGTTTTCTGTGTTTGCTATTAGTGCAAAAAATATAAAATAACAACCACTAATTAATGAAATCCACGCACATAAATTATCCATAACTTAATCTCCTTTTAGAAAATAGTATTTTTATTAAATTTTATTAATTCTCTCTAAAGCTGCTTTATAGTAATTTTCCTCTAATTCAAATCCTATATAATTTCTATTAGTATTGATAGCAGCCACAATTGTGCTTCCAGAACCTACACAATTATCTAAAATTAATTCATTTTCATTTGTATAAGTTTTTATTAGCCATTCTAAACATTCGACTGGTTTCTGTGTTGGGTGTATAGTAGTAGAAGGATGAGGTTTTTGAAAAGTTAAAATACTTTTTGGGTATTTTAAATTACCCTCAGTTTGTACAGCTTTTAACTCACCGTAATTTGTGTTTCTAGAAAAGTCCTCTTGTTTTTTACCTATTACATTACCCCTGCTATGGCATTCATTACCTTCAACCATTTGAGGGTTGTATTTAGGTGGTTTTTTATAAAATATACATATATCTTCATGACTTCTCATAGGCATTTTCTTAGCATTTAAGAACCCACTAGGAAGAACTTTATTCCAAACTAAATTGTATTTCCAAAGTTTTTTATTACTTGTCATTAGATCTGCGGTAAACATTCCATTTGCAAATAATATAATAATTCCATTATCTTTTATTATTCGTTCGTATTGTTTCCATAATTGGTCAAAAGGTAATTGTGTATCCCACTTATTTCTTGCCGTTTGTCCATATGGCAAATCGCACAATATCATATCTATTGACTTATCATTTATTAGTTTCATACCCTCTAAACAATCTTGATTATATATTTTATTAATTTCTAACATTTAATCACCTATTATATTTATATTTTGATAAAATACAAAATTTATTTAAAACACTTTAAAAATAACTTTTCTATTCTTTTTCTTAACTTTTCTTTTATTCTGGACTTCTTAACTCTTTTATAAATATTACACACTCTATTAAATTCTCTCTTTTTGTCGCTATCAAGCTCATCTTCTAATATATATTTATATAATTGTGGATATATTTTTGCTTTACATGATATAGAAAACTCTTGATTTTTAAAGTTTTGAAAACAATTTTGGTCATATTCATAAACCGTGCCAAAATCTAACTCTACCACATTGCCAAATTCAATTTTATTGCCATTTTGATCTGTTAAATACATGGTTCCATCTGTGATTTTTGTTGGCATATTTTCTCCTTTATTTAAATTTATTTATTAATTGAGTTTTAAATAAACCTAAAACCTCATCTGAATTATTGTCTAAATAATCACCAATAATTTCTTCAATCTCAGACCTAAAATCAATAGCTTGTAATTTATTTCTCATTTCACTAAAAATTAAACTTTTAATATCTTCATCTGTTATTGAACTTGCAACCTTATTAAATCTTTCTGCAATAGGTTTTAATATAATATAGTTTTCTGTTTGATTTTCCATAATTTTCTCCTTTTAAATAAATTTAATTAAAACTTTCTAAAAAATATTTTTGAAACTTTGTTACATATCCAATACCTAAACCATAATGTTGAACATAATATTTCCTACATATTAGACAAAACCAAAGATTTTCTTGACAATGATTATGTTTAGCTTGAAATACCCACTGATGTTTATGAAATAAATTAATCATTTTTATCTCCTTTTGAATAAATTTCTGATTTTATTGTAATATTTGTTATTATATTTATACTTTACCTAACTTTAAATAAAAGCGTTCTTTCATTTAATTTTCGCCAATCAATTCATCAGCTTTATTTTCTAAAACATCTCTTATTTGTTTTTCACTCATACCTATACTTTTTAGATAATTAATTTGTTTTAATAAATCTTGACATACTTTTTCGTATTTGTTTTTTAATTGCTCTTCATTAAAATCTTTTAAATATATTCTTCTTCCTATATTAATTGCTTGTTCATTACAATAATTATAATCCTGAAAACATGTATGATAATCTTCAAATTTGTTATCTTCAAAGGAAACACGAGTTTTTATTTTAAAATTATAGTCAACTTCATTATTTTGAATTTTATAACGTATAGCAACACATTTTATTTCATTTAAATCTTCTTCAATGCTTTCATATATCTCTATTTCTGGTGTATCCCAACTGTCATTAGAGTGTAAATCAACATATTTTTGTGCCTTTTCTTTGTCTGTAAAAACATATTGAATATGATAATCTGAATAACTTCCTGCGGTCACTACATATATCTCCATAATATCCTCCTATTTCTAAATAAATACCTTGTTTTATTTAAATTTATTTCATTGATTCCACAAAATTATTAAGTATTTCACGTGCTTTTGAATTATTATAATTAAGATTATTCATATCATCTTCACTTACTTTAATGTTTCTAGCTTCCCAAATTATATATGCATTTAACTCAGTATAACTTTTAAAATCATCAGTTTCACTAAGTCTAATACAGCCAAAACTTTCTAATATATTCATTAAAACGTCATCATCTAAATCAGTTGCCTCTACAATATCATCTAATTTATACTGCCATACTTTAATTAATTTTAACAAATCATCTTGTTTCATTGTTGACTTAAAATAAATTTTAGAATCCTCTTTATTGTAAGTATGTGTTAATTTATAAACTTTAAATTTCATCATCTACATCCTCCAAATCTAAATCCTCTTTTACTATTTCAAATAGTTTAGTTATAAATGGTAATGAATTTTCTAAAATTCTATCACACTGCCATATTGTTTCATCGCATTTAATTTCATTTTCTTCCATAAATTCAACTACACATTGATATACTTTACTTTTATCAACCATTGTAATCCTCCATTTTTCCATAAAAACATTATTTTATTTAAACTTGTTTGCCATACATTTTATCAATAACAGCCTGACATTCTTCTTCGGTATGATATAAACTTCCTCTATTTTTATAACCCTCTGATTTTTCAAGGTACATTTCAATATTCTTATCTTCTGTAAGTTCACCCAAAGATTTGTTGTTTCGCCACTCTTTTCTACTAATATAAAATTTTATAGAACTTATAATGTCTTGTTTTGGATAATATTTACAATGCATAACTTGACCACAACTACAATGAGGACACCTTACATTAGTTTCTTTCCCTAATACTTCTACTTTCATTTCATATTTTCCATTACATTTATCACATTTAGTATAACTTCTTTCAGTTTCAATATAATAAACTGTGTCATTAACTGCAAAACCTACCCCTAACTTCCTTTGGACTTCTATTTCTTTATCTTTTAATGCTTGTTGTAATTCTATTTTGTGTTTATTTTCTAAATCTCGCAACTGATTTTTGGTTATTCTAAGTGTTTCTCTGAGTTCTTTTTCTTGTGTTATATAAGAATTTAAATCTTCTATTTTTGATTTTATATTATTTACAACTTCTTCTTTTACTAATTCGTCTATTTTAGTCATAAATTCACTTGGTGGTTCATATCTTTCATAATCATAATCATCAAAATCATTATACATATTTTTACCCTCCGTTTTTAAATAAAAGTCTAATTTTAATTAATAATTCCGTCCCATTTTTGCCATTTTTCTTTATTTTCTTGTAATAATTGTTCTTTTTTCAAATCTTCTGCTTTAAAATGTTCAAGTTTTATTTCAAAACAATTAATAACTTTAGTTGCTATTGCAATGTAATCATATTCACTTTCTTTTAAAGAAAAATAATCCCCATCCAAGTGAATATCTTTAGTTTTACCATTCTTTTTTACTACTCTTTTATAAATATTACATACAAAATTTCCAGAACAATTAGGTTCGTACTTAATTTCCACAAAGTATTCTGTATTTGATTTTGATGTAACTGGAAATTTATCTACATTATACTTTTTTTGTAGTTCTTTCTTTTCTCTATAGTCCTCATATCTAATCCAAATTAGCAATGCTGGTACAGATAATACCAATAACACTAATGGTATTGTTAAAATAAAATCAATCATATTTATTTATCCTCCATTATTATATTTTTACTTAAAATTTCTTTATATCAAATACTATATGCCCATGTAAACTAAATAATAAAAAACAAAAACTATAATTAATGCAGCAATCATCTAATTTAATCTCAAATCCTAACATAAGTTTCTTTTGAATATTAAGATAAGCTTCAAATCTATAAAAATTATCGCTTATTCTCCACTTTGACCAACTTTTGTGATATAAATTAATCATATTACCTCCTGTAAAACACTCATTTTATTTAATTTCCTCTTTTAATCACATTTATAATAATATTCAAAATCAGGTTCATTACACTCTGTGAATTCACACATTGATTGTCTATATTTATTTAGTTTTGCAGTTTTTCGATAACACGATTTTTCTTTTTCACAAAACGGCTTAGCACACATTGTTATATCTGCCATTATTTATTCTCCTTAACATGTTTAATGAATTGTTCTGCATCTTTCTTATGATCTAAATATTCATCAAATGAAATCGTTCTACGTCTAAATTCCTCATTTGATTTTATTAAATCTGTTATTACATCTACTGATTTATCTAGTTGTTGTTGAGATATATCATAATTGTCGATTAATTTTGCATAATTATCAGAATTTCTATTTAATAGATTTGCAAACTTCTCGTTTTCTTCTTTTGTTATTTTCAATTCATCCATATTACATTCAACTTCATATTTCCAGTTGTCTAATTTTACTTTTAAATTCTCATTTTCTTCTTTTAATCTTTCATACTCATTGACTGATTTTACTATGTATTCTGCATCTGCATCATTATGAACGTTTGCCATCTCATATTCGACTTCGCCTTCTTTATATCTTATGCTAAATTCGGTGTGGTCTTTTTTTGATACTTCCAAAAAATAAATTGTATTCATTTCAACTGTTTTGAATCCTCTTGTGTTTTTTAATTTCACTTATTCTCACTCCCTTGATTATTTGTTGTCTAGTAATGTAAATTACATCATTTTTTTATATAACCGTATGTTTTACACGTGTAATCTACTCCATTACTTTCATCTATTCCAAGCAATATTTCTTCCTCAGTCTTATCTATTGTGTTCATTCGTTTCTTTTGGGGTGGTGGATTGAAATTTGGTTTTTCTTTTATTAATTTTGTGTTCATTCCGTCAAATCCTCTCTAATGTGTTATTATGTTTATACTTTATCTAAATTAATTCAACTTTACCTTCAAAAATATCACTTATAAACTTAGTAACTTCAGTATTAATAATAATTTTACTATTTTTAATAACTATTTTCTTAGGATTTAACGTAATTAATGCACTAATTAGAAAATCATCATATGACACATCACTGTTATTAAAGTCATTTTCATTAAAAATTCTCCTACATCTGTTTGTAATATTATATCCTTTTTCATCAAATATCTCATATGATCCATCGTTAATAGCTGCAACTGTAATCTTTTCACATTTCTTATCTGAAGTATCAACATATGATTTTAACACCTGAATTAATTCTTTATCATCTCTAATTTCTAAATAATCATCTATTGCTTTATCAACTATATATTCTAAATCTGTTTTATATTCCTTTGCTCTAAAATTTACGAACCCACAGACATTAATTTCATTGTTGGTTTCAAAATAGTTAATCAATAATGTATTTAACGTATTTTTTCTTTTAATTGCATATAATCTATTTGATATTTCCAACTCAGCAGCATTATTAATATTTGAATTAAATATCTCTAAAACTTCCAATACTTCTTCATCGTTTAAATCTTCAAACCCAGTAATTATAAGTTTTTTTACTACGTCTTGTTCATAGTTTGCTATAATGTAATCAGTTAAGATATCTGATAGTTTAGAAATAACATCGTTAATAATAGAAACTTTGTCATTATTTATATTCAAAACTAATCTACTGTTAACTTCTTCTACCTCTACTTTTGGAATATTGTTAAGTTGTAATTTTAAAGATTCAAGATTTTTACTTGTTGAAATTGTTATTGATTTCATATTTACACCTCTTTAAATTATTTACTGATTTATTATATTTACTATTATATTTATATTATTACTATAAGTCAAGAGTTATTTTTACATTTTATTAAAATATTTTATATATTTAAATAAAAGTATTATTTTAATGACTTTTAACTCCAGATTCTATGTTTTTCACAAATATATTCACTAATTTCACACTCTGGCTGCCTAATATCCCATTCAATATTATCTGGAATTTCAATTATTTTAACTTTATAATCTTCTTCATCCGACCAATTACTTTTACCAATAATAAAATTATTATCTATTACAATTTTATGTAATTTTTCATCTGTTCTAAATTTATCAAAATTATCATTCATATGAAGATCATTAAGTTCTTTTATATCCATATTTAAATATTCTCTAATAACTGTATAATCTGTATCAATATAATTTAGTGTGCAGTTTTCACCTATTAATATTTTCTGAGACATTTTATTACCTCCATTTTTATAATCAAACCATCATTTTATTTAATTTTCTAACTCATTTACTTTGCATAAACCCCAATTTTCCTCATCCTCTTCAGTAGCTTCTCTTATAAATTCTGCTTTAACATATGGGCATAAACAATTATTTTTTCCTCGGTCTAACATATTAATTAAATTATCTGCACACCACGAACCTTCATTATATCTAAATTCGATATTTTCTTTTGTCCAATATTCTGGTATATCCACTACCATTTCAATATTAAAGTTTATTACAACAGTTTTACTTCTAATAACACAATCTTCTTTGTGTTGATCACCAATTTTAGAGTCACAATATAAACATCTATCTGGCTTCCCTACTGGTCTTATTCCATATTGTCCTACAGTCCAATCTTTTCTTTTCATAATTTTCTCCTTTTGATAAAAACAATCTTTTATTTAATCTTCAAATTCAATATCACCGTCAAATTCTTTTACTTCAGCCAAATACACTGTCTCTTCTTCATTTTTACTGGATTTTAAATATTCATATTCTTCTTTTGCTTTTTGTTCATCTTTAAATGTTAATATATAAGGGTAATACCCCGTATTAAATCCTATTATCCACATAGCCTCTCCTTTTCAGTAAAACAATCTTTTTATTTAAACTTATTCTTCATTTTTTAGTAAAAAGTCAGGATTTATTACTTTAAAACTAGTATTTTTATTATAATTTCTTATTACAACACCTTCTCTTAATACTGGCAATAAAGTAGAATTACCTTTAGCGTATTCAACCATATCTTTTATTGTTTCTTTTAATTTAAATCCAGTTTCTAATATAGGTACAAATTTAATTTCAAATCCCTCTAATAACAACTTTGCAGCTATGCTGCTAATTTGTTTATTAGGATATATTAAGTTAAAAGCATAGAAATCATATCCATCAACCTTATATTTATTACCTTGAATTCCAGTTCCTAAAATTTCTCCTTGTAAAACTATAAATTGGTTATTTTCAATTAAATTATTTAAAACTTTTTCAATATTATATTGTCTAGCTATAGTCCAATAAGAACTATTATCTTCTTTAGTTAAATGAATATTTCTACTACAAACACCAAATATATATTTTTTACCAAACAAAAACCTTCTAGGGTTCTTAATTAAAAAGTATGTTCCACTTTGACCATCTAATTTTTCAGTTACACTAAATACTGTATCTTTTTCATTTTCACAAATATGTGGGAATAATTGAATTCTATCCTCGTCTGTTTTCTTTATAAATTTAGGAAAATTGCTTTTCTTTGGTTTAAAAAATATATTTCTATACCATGAGTATTTTGCAAAAAATTTATGAACACGATTGTTACTTGTGGCTAATTTTTCTTCTATTGATTTTCTCTCTGCATCAGCTTGTGGGTCATGTTTCTTAACACCAAGAATTTCTGTTATATCTTCATTTTCTTTATAATTTCCTTTTGGTAATATAGATAATGGTAATACTAACCCTTGGCTTACTTGACCTCTTAATTTTATAGTTTTAACCCTAAATTTTCTATCTCTTAAAAATTCAAATTCTAATCTATCAGGCACTATACTATCTACTTCAATATAACAAACTAAATCTCCAACTTTAAAATTATCTTTTTTTGCTACAACGCATTCCCAACCTAATACTGTACAAACTTCTATTGCATCAGCTTTTTCTATTGGGTTTAATGCAATTATTTTTTGTATTGACGCTAATTTTCTCATATTTGTCTCCTTTTAATATTATATTTATATTTAAATAAAACTCTTCTTTTATTTAGACTTTACAATATTAAACATATCAATAATATTATCTTTTACATCATGTCTTTCTAATGTTGTAGAGCTTAATGCAAATTTTTCCTCAACTAAATCAATATACATTGTAAATTGACCATCATCACCCATAAAAAATTCATTCCAATCTTTATCTGTGAAAATTCTTCTTAATTCTAATTGTCTAATTGCCAAATTGTCGAAGCTTACAACCTTAAATCCATTAATAATGTCACTAATATTATCAAAAATAACCTTTTTATTTGTTTCTACTTGGTCTGAATAATATTCTATACCCCTTCTAATTTGTTTATAACCTAATATTAATATTTTAAAGCCATAACCATATAATTTTTCTAAGTCTTTAAGGCCAATAATCCCATTAATAACATGTAAAACTGCATTTGGATACTCTTTTAGTCTTGCAATAAAATGAATATCATTTGCATTTGTTAAAGAAATTCCCAAACCTTTAATTAATTCTTTATTTACCATATCTAAAATAATAGATTCATATTTCATAAAATGATTTTGATTTACTGTTATGTTTGCAATTATATTTTTTTCTTTTAATTTATGTAAAAATTCAATTAAATCAGGGTGGTCTAATGGATTCCCACCTCCAATTGCTAATTCGGTATATGGTTGTAATGTATTAATAAATTCGGTATTGAGTATATCTCCATGTTTACCGTCTTTAGTTGAATTTTCATGGCAATAAGGACACCCCATATCACAATAATTAGTTATTTTTAAATCAATGCATTCTGGGAAAGACGATATAAAACTATCATCGTCTGTTTCCCTAATTTTTGTCCCATCATTATATATTTCCACGGTATAATTTCCGTTGTTATATGACCCTAATAATTTAATATCCATTAATATTCATTCTCCTTATCCTCTATAACATAATTATCTTCAAATATAATTTCAGAAATTCTTTCTTTGAATGACTGCTCGTCGTTTATATCACATGCTAATATACTTTCTAATGAACTACCATCATTATACACAGTTTCATAGTAAGGAAAACAATCATCGGTAGTAATATATTTTATATCTGTATTACATTTTTCTTTTATTATTTCTTTAAGCCATTTAAAACGATTACTATTAATCATTATTTCAAAATATTTATATCCATCTTTGTACGAACAACAATCTACTCCATAAATATAATCTTCACCTTGTCTATTCTGAATATTTTCTTCTAATGATGCTAATATACATATAATATATTTTAATTTACCTAATTCATCTTTTATTTCAGTTTGTGGTGGTACTCCACCTTTAACCTCAATTGATTTATTTTTAGGGATTTTACTTTCTTTCACTGGCGTCCATTTATAAATACTTATACTGTGGGTTGAGCTGCTATTTGTCTCAAATACACATCTTCTTATTTTTATCATTTTAATCTCTCCTTATATTATGTAGAATATAATTATTAATTATCACTAACCATCATATCCATATTTACCAAAAGCAATTATTTCATCACCACTCTTTGTAGTGTGTTTTTTTGTAAAACCTTCTAAACACCCATCATCAAAATATTCGTCATATGTATTTAAATCATCTTGGTCTTCGAGTTCCTGTGATTCATCTTTTGTTAAAAATAATTTTTCATACCTGTCATATAACAATTCGCCATTCTTCCATTTATCAAATTCTTCTTTTGATACGATGCTAATACTGTGTGTTGAACTACTGTTTGTTTCAAAAACGCCTCTTCTTATTGTTCTCATTTTTAAATCCTCCTAGTTTCCTTTGTAGTATTCTTCGTGGTCATAATTTACATTAATATCCACGTCGTAATCATCATTATCATTGCCTGTTATAATAAAACTTTCTGAAGAAAACAAATATCTCATTAATTTATTTTCATCTGTGCAAATATCTAAAAATCCACCTAATTCACATGAGTGGTCAATATATCCATCTTTTAAATATTTATGATTCTCGTCTCCATATGTCTCAAATTCTGGTTCTTGAAAATCATAACTAATATTATTTTTATCTAATATTGATTTGATTTGGTCTATCAATTCTTCTCTGTTATTTGCCAAGACACCAGTGTAAAGATATTGTGCTTTTTCATAAGGAGTTGACAATGTATCACATTCCCAACCAAATTCGCCTATTGTAAAACTAATTTCACTTCTTTTATCATTCAATACATTATTTTTAGTAATGCAAATTGAATGCGTACTGCTTGAATTTGTTTCAAAAACACTATTTCTAATTTTTTTCATTTTCTTTCTCCTTTATCTCATATGCACCTTTTTGTGCTAATTGATCTACTTTTTCGTTTAAATTGTTCCCCGAATGGCCTTTAATTTTATTAAAATTTATATTAAACCCCTCAATTAACACAATTAATTGCTCCCACAAATCTTTATTTTCCACTGGTTTCTTTTGTGAATTTCTCCACCCATTAGATTGCCACTTTTTATACCATCCTTGCTGCATACAATTGATTAAATAAGCACTATCACTATATACTTCAACTATGTATTTATTTGATTTAAGCAACTCTAAGGCTTTAATGCAACTTAACAATTCCATTCTTTGATTTGTGGTATTCTTTTCTCCACCATAAATCTCTTTTATTTGGTCTTTGAATTGAATTACTGCACCCCACCCTCCAAAGTTTACCTCGCTTTGATTATTAAGACAGGATCCGTCGCAGTATATAATTATTTTATCCATATTTTTACCTCGTTGTTATATTATTATATTTATATTATACCATTTGTAAATAATATGTCAATAGCCATTTTAAAATTATTATATTTATATTTTTAAATCAATCTTTTGATTTATTTAATATTATTAAAATTTCTATCCGTTAATTCAGTTTCTAATACTCTTAAACGCTTTGCTTTTTTATCATTCATAACATCAATTTTAACATTAGATACTTTTATTACTTGCAAAGCTGATTTAATTGCTTGAATTTCAATTTTAATTTCCTCTTTGGACATATAAATAACATTTTTTACTTCTAAGTTTTGTACATTTAGCATTTTGTTTTCTCCTTTTATTTAAAGTATTCGTTACATTCTTTTGTTTCAAATCCTAACTCGTATTTTAATTCATTTATTAAACCAACTACACCATTAAAATCAGATCTTATATGTGGTGCATATTCAATAGCACTATCTGATTTAGCCAACCAAGTTAATCTTGTGTCTAAATTCTCAAATATTGTTTCTATTCTTTTGCTATTATTCATATATCTTCTCCTTTTAATAAAATGAAAGTTTTAATCAATATTTATATCTTCATATTCAGCTTTTTTATTATCTATTACAATAAACCAAAGTGACCCTTCTTTAAATTTACAATAAACATCCATAAAATCATCATTAATTTTAATCTGACCTATATTACTATAGGATTTTGGTAATGTATGAACTGCAAATTGCTCTATTAATTTCAAAATTGGGTTTTGCATTTCGTGCCATTCGTATTTTGATAAAACTAAATCAAAATGAAAACAAATATTTATATATATATTAATCATTTAATTTACTCCCTTCTTTCTTTAAATCAAACTGTAATTTTACTTAGACTTATCTTCCCACTCTAGTTTACTACCACAATTAGAGCAATAATTATCGTAATACGTTATATTCGTATCTTCACAATTAGGACATTTATACCACCCACAATATTTTTCGTCTTTACAATAATAATTTTTCTCACTAATTTTAATCTTTTTCATACAAAATCTCCCTTTTATTTAAACTTAATATTCATATTCTTGTATTTGAAATTCTTTTGGAACACAAGAATGCATCATGCGATATTTTATCCAACTTATTAGCTCTTCTTGTTGCATATGAACATTCCACCTAAAATCATCAACAATAACTAATTGGTCTATATAATGTCCACGAACATGGTTATAATTAGAAAATGCTTTATATTTAGTATTGTCACTCATCTCAATTACATCTTTTCTTATAGTTTTAATTTCAGTATTTGCATCATTTTCGGCTAAAATTCTTATAGCTCTACATGATAACTCGAAATTATATGCTACTACTGCTATATACAACATATATATTCCTTTCTAAATAAAATTTCTATTTTGTTTAATTTTTTATATCCTTTTACAATGTAGATTTAATAACATTAATATCTAAGTAAAAATTACCCCATATACTCATTGTATAAACAACTCTATTGTTAGGTTTATTATAATTTGGTATTGTATGATGTTCTTTAAATGGACTATCAGTAAAGCAATCTGATAAAACTTTTATCATTTCATCAACTGGTTTTGCATCTTCCGTCCAAGGCATTGCCATAATATCCATATCACTTGCCAGACTTCCATGTAAACCTAATGCCCATCCACAATTTATAGCAGCTTTTCTTAAATCTTCATAAATACAAGCGTAAAAAGCTGGCTTTCCATTCATTACAATATGTTCTCTTGATTTAGCCATCTTCTATTCCTCTTCCTTTTTAATAAAATTGCTGCTTTATTGATAATACTCTGTTAATAAATCTCTTGATAGATTATTATAAATACTTCTCGTTAATTTGTTGCCGTCTTTACCCCATATACCAACACATTCATTTAAAATTATTACTGCTAAATCATATTTTCCATAAATTTCTTGTTCTAACATAAGTTTTATACTATTACAAAGTCCATTTATTTCATGAGTATAAACTTCGGTATACAACTCACCATATTCGTCTTCTGGATATCCCATAATATCAGGTACATATTTATTTACTATATTTTTAATATCACTTAATACCATTTTATCCTCCATTTTCAAGTCAAATCGTTATTTTATTGAAACATTTTTTCTAGGTCTGTTACGTCATTTTTTATAATATTCCAATTTTCTAAAAATTCTTCTCTAGTTATTTCAACGACATTATCATTTATATACATTGTTTCTTTTTTAATTTCTATTGCACCTTCATTATCTTTTCTAAAATTAATTGCTTTTATATTTGCTTTACTTGTAATTTTATAAACGTAATAATATTCGTTCCAATAATCTTTCTCGTCCTCTGGGCAGCTATAATGATTGTTTTTATATTTAAAGTATTTATTAAGATATTGTTCTTTGGTTTCTAGAACTTCATATTTATCTAAAAACTCTTGCATTAATTCATATCTTTCATTGCTAAGTTCATTAACTTCACACTCTTTATCTTTGATTTTTTGTAGCAATTCTTCTCTTCCTGTCATATTTATTCCCCTTTTCAACGAAATCTTATTTTTATTTAAACCACTTTTGGTAATACTTTCATTAATCCCGAAGATATTAAATCTGCCATTTTCATTACAATATTTAAGCGTGTATTTTGTAATGTTAAAAATTCATTATATCCATAAGTATTTACAACACCCGTTATAGCAATATCACCAACTTCTGGTAAGTTTTTTCCTACACCACTTCCAGGTTTTATTGGAATATCCGATATATTTATTCTTCCAATGTTATCTGAACTACTTAATGAAGCGTCAATTGCAATAACAAATGAGTCTTTGTGTTTTTCTTTTATTATATTCATATTTTGTTCTAAGTTTTTAGCATGTACTGGATTATCTAAATTACCATAAATATGTATATTATTGTGTTTTAAATTCTTTAATTTATATCCCACCAACGCCCCTAAACAATCGCCAGTTGATCTGTCTGTCCCAATATTTAAAATAACTATTGATTTTAAACTAAATTTATCTTTTAATATATTTTTTAGTGACTTATTAAAATTTTTTGATGCATTATTATCTTCTATATTAATAAAATAACTCATATTTGCCTCTTTCTATGCCACCACTTTTTCAACCATTTCTTTAGTAATAACATATTTCTTCTTCTTTTTTGATGGTGCATCAAACATTAAATCCAACATTACCTCTTCAATTATTGCCCTTAGACCTCTAGCGCCAGTATTTCTTTTAATAGCCTTATCGGCTATTGATTCCAAAGCATCTTTTTCAAAAGTTAAATCTAAATTATCCATTTCAAACAACTCTTTATATTGATTTGTTATAGAATTTTTAGGTTCTGTTAATATTTTTACTAAAGCATCTTTATTTAAAGCTTTTAATGTTGCTATAACTGGAAGTCTACCAACAAACTCTGGTATCATCCCAAATTTTATTAAGTCTTGTGGTGCTATATGTGTTAATAATTCTTCTTTATCAATTTCTTTTATCTCTTCTGTTGTAATAACTTCAGTATTAAATCCTATTTTCTTATTTTTCTTTGGATTATCTTTATCTAATCTATCTTGTATTATCTTTTCAATACCTACAAATGCTCCACCTACAATAAATAATATATTTGAAGTGTCTACTTGTATAAATTCTTGTTGTGGATGCTTTCTGCCACCTTGAGGTGAAACATTCACCACAGAACCTTCTATGATTTTAAGCAATGCTTGTTGAACACATTCACCACTAACGTCTCTTGTAATTGAAACATTTTCACCTTTTTTAGCTATCTTATCCACTTCGTCTAAAAATATAATTCCACGTTCTGCCTTTTCAACATCGAAATCACAATTTTGTAATAGTCTTGTAAGTATCGATTCTACGTCCTCACCCACATAACCGCTAGCTGTGAGGCTATTTGCATCTGCAATTGTAAAGGGTACATCTAATATTTTCGCTATGCTTTGAGCAATTAGAGTTTTTCCACAACCTGTTGTCCCTAACATCATAATATTTGACTTTTGTATATCAACACCTGATTTATTTTTATTATTAATCCTCTTATAATGATTATAAACGGCTACAGATAACACTTTTTTAGCATAATCTTGGCCAATAACCGTTTCATCTAATATATTTTTTATATCTAATGGTTTTAAATAGTTTGAATATCCAGTAGATTTTGTAATAACATTTTTATCTTTTAATATATCTACACAAGTTTCAACACATTCATTACAAATTGTTACACTTCCGCCATTTACCATCTTCTCTACATCTTTACTTGACTTGCCACAAAAAGAACAAATTTGATCTATTTTTGATAAAATACCCATTTTAATTTAACCACCTCTCTATTTTCTCGTATCTGGTTTATAACTTCTGCAATCACTTACAAAACAATCTCCAATATTATTAATCGATACAGATATTCCTCTTTTTCTAAAATCATTAATTTTATCCTTATTTATTCTATCTTGTAATGTTTTAGCTTTCTCTAGGTCTTTTGCATCTTTTGATTCTAATAATCTCACAACTGTTTTATCATATTTATGTTCAACGTGTACAACTGCATGAAAATAACATTTTGAAGCACTACACATCGAGCAGCTAAAACATTTTGTTTCTTCATCTTTTTTTTCATTACTAATTAAATCTTTTCCCTTTAGCCACTTTGAAATTGTCGTTCGATCACAACCTAATATTTCAGCCATTTTAGTAGCATTGTAACCTAAATCATATAATTTTTGTCTTTCATTATTAATTTGATTTTTTTTAGATAAACTTATCATTATATTGTTATGTTTATATTCTTTAATATTTTTTTAATTTTTGCTAAGGCATGGCTACCTTGATCATTTTTGTTATTAGTAATAATATAATCAACTTTATTTTCTATATCTTTAAATACTTTTGGGTCTGAAATTAATCTTTTAAGAATATTTTTAATTTTATCTTTTCTTCTTATCATTCTATACACCCTTATAAACATATTAGTTTTAATACAAATTGAGGTTATATTTAATCCCGGAACTGTATTTAATTGTTGTAATCCTTTTGGCTCTACTACAACAATAGAATTGTCTAAACAATCTTCTTTGGCACAACCATAATAATTTCCTTGATAAAATACATTTTCTGCAAAAAATCCTTCTTGAACCTTATCTTCAAATTCATCTTCAGTTATGTAATGATAATTAGTATGATTAGTCTCACCCTCGCGAATAGGCCTCGAAGTGTATGACGTTAACTTATTTAATCCTAATTTTCTTAATAATTCTTCTATATGACTTTTACCACTTCCACTAAATCCAGTTAATAATATCATTTTATAATCCATCCTCTTCTTTTATAATTTTTACTCTGCCATTAGCTCTTCCAAATTCTAAGCATTCGTTATAACTATTAATGAATAAATCAATCCTATTTCTTTTAATATCTCCACCAGTATCTCTAACAGTATAAATTCCATTATATTTACTTCTATTACCATCAAATTCTATGTATAACTTAGTACCCATTGGAAATATTCTAGAGCCTGCTGCTACTGTCATTGCTTGTTCTCTTGTTAACCCAGATAAGTTAAAGCCACTCGCTGTTATGCCATATCCCTTATCTCCAGGATTCTTTTGGCAAGACTGATAAGATAAATCATATGCAGTAAATTCAAATATTCTAAGCTCACCTAGATATTCAGTATTTACCTGAACTTATGCTCAGAACCCCTAGAAATAACCTCTCTGACTTCAGTTTTCGTTATAGGTTTTATAACTTCTGTTATAACTTCTTCTTTTTCTGGAATTATTTCTTCTTTTATTACGGTTTCAACCTTCTGAATAGTCTCAAATTTATTTTTTTCATCAGATACTTTGATTTCATTATTATGTTTATATTTAGAATAAATTATATTAATTAAAATAATCACAGCAATAATAGGTATTAATATTAACGATATAAATAATTTTCTAAATGATTTTATAAAATCAATTGCATTCTTTAGTGTATTTTTAAATAATGACTTCATTGTTAATTTTTTGCTTTTTTCTAAATTTATAAATAAATAATCTTTTTTCATACATATCCCCTTTTGTTTTATAATTATTATGTTTATATTATATCACAGATTTAAAATATTGTGTTAAATGTGCATATTATTTAACATTGTTTTATTTGTTCGAATAATTCTTCTATACGAGTTAGATATTTATCCTCCTTAAATTTGATATTAGTTTTATTAACATTATTCAATCTTTGGATATTATATCTATGTTGGTTTGTTTTTGGGTTTTGTTTTAAAAGTTTATCAATACATTCAACATTTTCTTTAATTATTTTCTGATTTGATAATGATTTTAGTATATTTTCATTTTCTGTTTCGTTTTCTGAGATTTGAATATTAATATCTTTAATAAGATTCTTATATCTACTTAAAAAACTTTTTAAAACACTTGCATCATTTTTTATCATTCTTCTTTTTAATTGAACATCTCTGGTTTCAGCATAATATTTGTATCCTAAACTTGCATTAACTCTAGATGACTCAAAATAATTATGCAGAATTAATTCTCTATATGTATCAATTGTGCTTTGCTCTTCGTTAAGCTTATTACTTTCTTTTTCTAAATAATTTTCTAAACTTAAAATCTGATGTATAATTTTTTCTAAATTTTTCATAAAATTTACCTTCCTTTAATTTTTAGTTTTAATTAATCTTCCAGCTTAGACACTTAAATCTAAGCCAGAAGAGATATTTTTATATTCTATTATTTTTTAATTCAACCAATAATCTATCAAAACTTTTATTTATATTTTTATTTTCAAACCAATATACTACTCTGTCAAAATCAATGTTTTGCCCCAAAAAATAAGATACAAATTTATTCAAGTCTTCATCAGATATAAATTCTAAAAATATTTCTTGCAAAATTCCTTTTAAACTGTTATAATTTTTGTGTTGGATTAATTTATTTATTTGTGAAGCAGATGGTCGTAAGCCTCTGCTTTTTTCTTTGCGTAAATATTTTTCATATCTACCAATACAAAGTACAAAGCAATCATTTTTATCATAAAACTTATTTATAAATTCTTCTTTATTTTTTTTATTACTTATTAAAAAATTCAATTTATTAAATAAGCGTTTACTAAAGTTGTCGGGTATTTCAAGTCTTTCTATTAAACCTGTTGTCAAATCTTTTGTCAAATTCATTAATTTGTTACCCCCAATTTTTATTTTATATTTAAGTTTGTTTACAAATGAATTATATATTATATTTTTACAAAATCAATTGAAAATGTCTAAGTTATCCCTTTCTGTGCGTGAAATATCCTTTTTAATTTTCATTCTACAAAATATCATATTTTTCACCAAGATATGCAGTTTTTTGATAATTACAAAAGTAAATTATTTTTGAAGAATGTTTACTATTGCCTCCTTTTATTTTCTTTATTTTATCTATATTAACAATAAATGATTTTTGAGACCTTTTAAACTTTATAGGATTTAACATTGATAATATATTATCTAAAGTATCATTAACTTCAATTTCCTCTTCTATAGTATGTATTACTATTTTACGATTTAACGCTTCTATAAATATTATATTATTAAAATCTATTTTATATATCGTACCGCTAGAAACAACATCTATTCTATTATTAAACCATTTATTGTTATATCCCCTTTTATTGATTATAAATTCAATAGATTCCTTCAACCTATCTGATTGAAACGGTTTTACTATAAAATCTACAGCTCTAACCTTATAAGATTCAATTGAAAAATCTTTATGTGCTGTTATAAAAATAAACGAAACATCTTTATCAAATTCGTATATTTTTTTAGCTAAATCCATTCCGTTATATTCTCCATATTCATGAAGTTCTATATCTAAAATAATTAAACCTGGTTTCAATTCTTTACAAGTTTCTATTAATTTTGACCCATCAGTAATTGTTTTGACTACTTTGACATTGGGTATATTCATATTTTCAATGTAAATTTGTATTAAATCAATTTGACCTAGCATATCATCACATATTATAGTGTTTAATATCATCTGTATTATCGCCTCCACCTCTCATTATACCACAACTTGTATCTTTTTGTAAATCTCACTATGGTATAATTTATTATAATTTATTATAATGTTTATACTAGTGATAGATTATATATAGGTTTCCCTATATATAATCTATCACGCTTCGCTTAATATTAAACCAATATGCTTCCCCAAAGCCAAATTTCTCCGCTATCTCAATATACTCTTGTCTTGACAATTCTCTTCCTAATTCTTCTTTTTTATTTTTTGATGCAGCTATCTGTCCACTAACCCAAATATTAGTTATAGATATAAATGGATAATCAAACCATTCTTTCAAGTTATTAATTCTTCTAATTATGCCTTGTTGAGTTACCTTATTTATTTTTTTAATCCCAGAAGGTCTTAACACATATTCAGTTTGAGCAAGAGGAGTAAATGGGTTTCTTAAATGATCGCCGTCCCCATTGTTTTTATAATATTCATTATCTTCAATTGCTTCTTGAATAAGTTCCATTGTATACTCTGATACCACTACTTGTCTTTGTGTCCCATTATCTCTCGTTAAGGTTAATGTATTGTTTGTTATATTACAATCAGTTTTCTTTAAGTTCTGTAATTCTTCAATACCATTTGCACCTTTTACTCCTTCGTATAACAATCCAAACAATGCTCTATCTTGTGGATTATATAAAAGACCTATTACTATTTCAAAATCTTCTCTTGTATTAATATATCTTTTTTCTTTTACTATTTTACCTACATATGTTTTTAAATCTTGTGGATTTACTAGCGACGGATAATTAATTCTGTGTTTAACAAGGCCTTCTGACATAGCAAACTCAACGTATTTTGAATATATTATATTAATGCTAATTAATGAATTTAAACTATTTGTTTTAATATTGCTAAGCAAAATATCATATTCTTCATCATTAAATTCATACAAATCTTTCCCAAAATTTTCTTCTATTTTACTTGCTAATGATAATACATAAATGTAATAATCATTTGTTCTACCAGTATATTGTGCATTCACAAACTTTTTCTTAAATTCTTCATTATATAAGTTTCTTTCCATATCCTCTCACCCCCTATGTGATTATAATTTTCTTGTAAAATATTCTGAAATTGTGTTGATATTGCCTTTGTTTAATTTTTTATTAAATATTCCTGTTGTGTTCCACTCTTGATTATGAACACTGAAGTCAATTTTTTTCATTGTCGTTTCTAACTCTTCTTTCCAATTTTTATTATTCTGTATTTTTTTTGCTAATGCTATATAACCAGCGAAAATATTCGGATTATTTATAACACTAATTTTTTTATAACTTTCTAACTCATCGACAAATTCTTTATGATAAATTCCAATTAATTCATTAAAAAATTCAATTAAATATTTTGACACTACATCAACATCTCGTTTCGCTTTAAATTCAAAGTTATATTTTATTGCATTAGACATTATATCTTGCAGAACTAGTGCTTTATTCAGTGTTATAAGTTTTGCATTCGTTGTTATTTTGCCTTGTAATTCAGATTCGTCACTCTCATTAATTCTCTTAACAACTATATTTTCTAAATTTTCTGTATTAAGAGATTTGATATACTTTTTATCAATTTTATTTTGTTTATCCTCTTGAACAATAAGTCTTCTAGCTTTATCTATATTAAAATTAGTAAATCTAATTTCAGTTATAAAATCTAAATTTGGGTTCTCTCTATAAGCAGCTATCATTCCTAATGATCGATGAAATCCATCTACAATATTTAGCTCGCCTGCTATTATTTTAATCTTATTGGTTTCGTCTGAATATTCAAAAACATCTTCGCCATCTTGAAATAGATTTAAAGTTACTGTATTTGATATAAATTTACCAGTTAGAATAGCATTTTTTATTTCTTCAACAGAAATAGGATTAACATTAATTTCCTCCATTCCGTTGCTTTTAATTCTAGTATTTCTTTGTGTTTCATAATTATAAATTATCATTGTATTTCTATATAATTCAACAAGTTCTTTTATCGTTAAGGTTGTAGTATAATGATCGTCATATAATTTATTAACATTCTTCAGAACTATTGGATATCCGTTGCTGCTTTTGTTGTTACTTTTTAATTCATAAACAGAAGATTCTTTTATTTCTGTTTCAGTAAAGAATAATGAAGGTTTAATTAATTCTTTTTGCGTGTGTTTATATATTTCTAATGTTAATAAACCTAGTAATTTTTCATCTAAAACTTTTAAAGGAACTCTTTTATCTAATATTTTTTTTACACTAAATATACCTTTTGATAATAATTCATCTGTTACTTTTGTAATAATATTTTTATCTCTATATATTTCTTCTAAAACAATATTCAATTTTTCTTCTAACTTTTCTCTTTCTGCTCTCATGCGGTCACTTCCTATATGTTATTATGTTTCTCATTACTTATTATAAACATAATAACATATTTTTATACCCATTGTCAAGATATTATTTTTATATTCTTCAATTATTTTTCAATATTCTTACATATTTGGTTTATGATATTTTTATTACATTTGCTTATAGCTTCTATTAACTGTTCTTTGGTGTATTCATCTAGTTTAATTGTGTCTATGGCATTTACTTCATCAAAGTTTAGAAAGAAGCTTGGTTGCTCTGTATAGCTCATATTTTGACCTAAGTAATCATTGTATGTTGTATTAATGTCTGAGTGTTGAAGTTGATCTGCTGTTAGTTTAATGTTTCCACCAGTCATATCAAACGTTCTATCACCTGAAGTCTTTTTTAAACTATGAATCTTTATTTTTCTATTTTCTCCAATTCCATTTTCGGCACAAAAGTCTTTTAAAGTTTTTCTTAATGTTTGCTCACATATATTAAATACATAATCTGTTTGTTTTGTTTCTTTATTTTTCAATTCACTTAATCTATTAAAAAAGTCTTCATTTATAGCTTTTTCTATATCTTTTCTCTTTTCATATCCATAAACAACCCAAACTTCTTCTCCACTGTTTTTATCTAAAACCTTCATTATATTTTCCCATTTTAGAGATAATATAGACTCTTTTCTTATTGCTAATGTTAATGCAAATTCAAAAAATAACTTTTGTTCTAATCCAAAATTTTCTCTTCCTTTACACTTTTGCTCTGATGCAAATTTTAATAATTTATTTACTTCACTAATAGTTAATGCCCCATACCTCCCCTCTTTTTTAATTTGACTAGTTATTTTAATCTTCTTTAGCTGCCCAAATAATTCTTTATTTATGCTATTGTCCCAACTATGAAGTCTGTCATATAAAGTATTTAATGCAGCAATTTTCGCTTTTACTGTTGGCAGCTTACTCTTTTTCTTTAAATGATCAACATAATTTTGTATTGTTGGAAAGTCTATTTTTTTTATATCATCCCAGCTTATATTATCTAAACTTTTGCCTAAAATAAACTGAAAAAAGTTTCTGTATGTCCCAAGATAATTTTTATGAGTATTCTCAGATTCTTCTTTTATATCATTTAAAATACTATTTAGAGCAGTATAAAAACTTTTACTATTAAAACCTATTACATTATTTTGATCTGCCAACATCTGTTTCACCTCATTTCTTTATATATTATATTTATATTTTAACACAATGGAAATCATTGTCAAGAGTTTTTTTATTTATTTTCGGTTATTATTAAATTTATTTTATGTAATTGCTGCCAGAAATAAAGCCACAACAAATCCTCCGACTCCCATAAAAATTAATATACATATAACATCTAACATATGTTCACTCCTTTTAAGATAAAATGTTCGTTTTATTCAATATCATCATCAAGATACACCATTGTCTTATAACTATTCTCAATAGCTATTTCCAAAATAATATCCATTTTATTTTTTTCTTCTTCAAGAAAATAAAATACTACGGAGTCTATATCTCCATTACATAATTGATTCCCCCGTTTGAATTTCTAAAACATATTTCTTTTTCATATTAATTTCCCCTTTTCTTTTTTTATTTAGTATATCATAAATGCTCTTAAAACAAAATATTCTTTTTATCAAAACTAGCATATCTTTAAAAAATCATATAATTCTGGTTTACCTTGAAAACATGGCAATCTATTATATAAATTCAGTACCTTTTCTGTCTTTTCTACATCTCCAAATTTTAAATAAACAGTTTTACATTCTTCATAAGAATTAGGCATTCTTACTGTAATTTGTCTAATTATTTCTTCAATATCATTCATATTGTCCTCTCTTTAAGTGAAATTTTAGTTTCATTTAAATATTTTTGCTAACTTTTGTCCATCTTTTATGTGTTCAATAATTTCTTCTACACAACCATAATCGAAAGGTTTAAAATTGTGTTTACCGTCAATAAATTCTTCTAATTCTATTATTCCTCTTTCAAATGTATCAATTGTACTAACATATCCATCTAAGACTTTAATTTTGTCATGTTCTTTAACTTTTACTTTTAAATAATCATTAATAGACACAATATATTCCTTATTTTTATCATAAAATATCATTGTCTCTTTATGTTTTAAACTCATTTAATCATTCCTTTCTAAATGAAATATCTTTTTTATTCAATCTTCTATTTTTTGTCTGTCACTTCTTGATGCTAATTCTTTATATTTAATTTTAATACAATTATGAGGATTCCCTTTACAAACAGATACATCTAAACCTCTTTCGCAACCTACTGAACCGTTAGAATACTCTTCGTAATAAGAACACCAACTTCCATAATTATTTTGTGGCTTATCAGGATTGTGTCTTTGTTTATCTTTAGTCATACTATCACTCCAATTAAAATTTCTCATTTATTTAGATTTAAGTTATTTTTTATAATATTTATTTCTCATTTCTTTAGCAAAAATACCGGCTTCGTGAACGTCATCAAACTTACCTAATACCTTATTTTTGCCATTAATCTGCATTTGTACCCACCATTGCCCAAGTATCCAACACACATTTCTATACCCTGATTTATTATTAGAATTTGGTTTTATTCTTTTTTGTGAATTGCCACGATTAGTATCAATTTCAAGGTTATTTTTTCTATTATCTAAAGTGTTGTGGTTTTTATGATTTACATATTGTTTTTTATTAAAATCAGAACACATAATAATCATATGTAAATATATATTAGACTTATTACTATGATTATATTTATTGCCCGTTGCCTTAGCATAATATGATTTTGTTTTAGGAGCATATCTCAAATGCCAATGTAAACCCAATTCTTTTATTCTTTCTAAATCTTCTGTGTCTATCAAGGTTTCAAATTTTTCACCATTTGTTTTATATAAAAATATTGCAGTTGTTTTATCTCTTACTTCATAGTCATTAAATCCTTTAATTGGTGGTGCTATAACTATCACTCCTTATTCTAAATTTAAATAAATTTCACCTTTTAAATAAATATTAATATTCTGATGGCAGCAAAACGGTTGTTGAAGAACGGTCACCTTCAGATAAAATCCAAAATTCATTTCCTTCCTTAGATGTATATGATGATAATACCCTTCCGTCATCATTTAGCGCCTCATTATTTGTTTCCCAATCCTCATCGCAAACATTACCCCAATTACCTAATCTATGCTTATCTAATGCTTCATTTATATCTTCTTGACTAATTGATTCAATGACACCTGGAGTTGCTACCACTTGACCTAATTCTAACATTTAATCACCTCGTATTATTTTAATATATATTTGCTTTTATTTCTGCACCTACCACTAACAATTTGAGCAATTAATCCTTTAGTTACATTGTATTTCTTTGCTAAATCATTTAAGGATAATCCTATTTTATCATGTTGATTGCTTCCAACTTTACCATTATACTCTTTTCTTATTTCTTCTGCCTCTAAATCGGATATTTTGGCTTGATTTTTATGTTTATCACCTTGAATTAAATTTTTTCTATCTTCTAAATACAAATTATCAAGATTAATATTCAGTTTATCGCCATCCTTGTTGCAGATACACAAATTTTTATCATCAATATTAAATTCTTTAAATACTAAGAACATAAGTCTTGCTAGTATGAAATTCTTTCTTTTTCCTTCAATTGTCAATCTAGTTTCATATCTTCCGTCATTAATTCTTATTGATACTCTTTTTTCGCCTTTATATATTTCACCATTTTCAAATATTGTATAATCATAAAACTCTTTACTTAGCATATAAAACTCACCACCATGTATATATTTTACATTAACCATTTATATAAGTCAATGTAAATTTAATATATTTCCATATTATTATTTTTATATTTTAAACCAATATATTAATTCTTTTTCTCAACTCCTTATCAACTTCTTTGTCTACTAATCCTGAATATGCAATGTTACCACTATATACAACATAGTCAATCATTTCACCAGGCTTAGATTTCTGTACTATCTTGCCCCAATATGGGCTAAATGTTTTATGTTCTGTTATAATGTTCATCTTAAATCCTCCTTATGTTATGTAAAATCCCTATTTTGTTGAAAGTTTAAATTATAAAAGATTCATTGTGTTAATGATTATTCTAACCTTTCCTATTTACATAGGCTACACTATTTCTAGTGGCAGTCAACATCTGCATTTACTACTCATACCTAAGCAATTTGTAGATACTTTTTATTGTTATACTTTTTAATTCTATAACTACTATTCGTATTAAGAATGTTTATACTTCCAACAATATCTCTGTGTTGAGTGTACCCACAATCGCACTTATAATTTCTTTTCTTTGGTTTATTCAAACAACCACATTCAGGACAGGTCTTTGACGTGTAATATTCTTTAACTTTTATTAATTTAATTCCGTATTGTTTTAGTTTGTTTTCTAATATTTGCATTAACAAGCCATAGTTCCATTGAGATAGTTTTTGTCTTACATTTGTATTTGTAACGTGTTTCTTTCTTGTATTTCTAGTACAACTATCTAAATCTCCATAATAAACTGTATTAATATTATTATTTAAGCAATAATCTAAATAATGTTTACTAACTTTATGAACACCATCTTTAATATGATTTTCTGTTTTAATTCTCAATTTTTCTAATGATCTAATATATTTTTTATACTGTTTACTACCTTTAGTACATTTGCTCATCTTCTCATATATTCTAGCTTGATTTTTATTTCTTAAATACTTTATACTTCTTAGTTTTCTTCCAGTAATTATAATTGCATTACCATTATTATCAATAGATGTTATAGCATGGATTTCACCTAAATCTATTGCAGAAGTATTGTTTGATTGTATTTGTTGATATTCTGTATTGTCGAGATATTTTATTGCTAGATATAATTTATTTCTCCAAATAAGTTCAACTTCTTTAATGTTTTGTGGTAGATTCTTTGAATAACATTTAATACTTTCTTGCCTTTTAATCCCATTTTCAGTTTTAATTTTTGGTCTTACAAGTTGGATAAGTCCTTTGTTATAATCTGTTTTAATACTTTGATAATCCCAACCAGTAGTAAAATATTTTTTTGTTCTATAAGGCAATTTAACTTTGTTGCTATTTTTGTGTTTTGCTTTAATACTCTTAAACATTGAATCTCTTGCAAATAAATACTTATGAACAACATGATGAATACACTTTGCAGGAAGTTCTATACATTTTTTAGTTTGTTTTTGTAAATCATTGTTAGATATATGTTTTTTGTTTTCTTCTTTATATTTTTTATCTAATTCTAAGCACAAATTCCATACTTGAGCCGATAATCTATTATATTGAAATAATATATGCAATTCTTCTTTTGAACATTTTACAGGTATTAATATTGTTTTATAATTTTTCATTATTTCACCCCCCCCCATCTGTTATAATATTTGAACGAAAGATTCATTTTGTTTAATAATTTCTAGCAAATTCCTCAAAATCTTGTTTATACTTCTCAAACTGTTCAATTGTCATTTCTTTATCATATATAAATCCCATTTCTTCATTTATAAACTGATCTAGTTGTTCTGCAAGTTCTTCGTCTGACTCGTACATTGTTACTGTTATAGATTCGATTTTCTTTAATATTTTATCCCCATGCCAACAGTAAACTGAATACTCTTGATGATAATGTATTAAATCCTCATTGTTTGATTCATTAAATAATACAATATCATCAATTTCAAAATACTGACCAGGTATCTGACTTCTTGTTCTTAATACATTTGCTAACTCATTTACATTTTCAAATTTCATTTTTCATTCTCCTTTATTTAAAATCTTCAATTTATTTAATCTTTATTCCTCTTCTTCATATAATAAATTCGTTCCAGCTTCAGATTCATTATATACTTTTCCACAATTCATACATACAAAACTATCTACATCATTAATATGCTCAAAATCATCACTATCACATTCACAAACCAATACAAATCTTGCCATCTGTTATACCTCCTCTGTTATAATTTTTAGGTTAATCTAAACTCAAACTTTATTTTAGACGAAACTTCTGTTTTATTCAATCTTCACAAAGTCCAATATCTCTTAAATTACAATACTTTTCTAACTCTTCATACGCTGCTACATTAATAATATAATCTTTTGTTACTCCAAAACTATCATTTTCGCTATGATACATACCATAAATTTTATTATCTTCAATTACTACATCAATATGATCGTTTCCATATTTTCCTATTGCAATATCAATTTCATTTTTAAAATCCTCTAACATTTTTATTCCTCCTATCGTTATATTTTTATTTCAATCAAACCCTTATTTTGTTTAATCTTCTTCTATCCACTCTGTCCAGCTAGTATCAATTAGTGCAACATCAACATTTTCATCACCTTTACCACAACTATTGCAAACTATTATATTACTATTTAATCCAAAATCTATATCTGTGCTGCCACATTGACTACATTTTAATTTAAAGTAACCCATCTAATCCACCTCATATTATTATATTTATAGATTAATTTCTGCAAATTTTAACTTCACTTCTGTTTTCATTCTTAGGTTTTCCAATCTATCTAAGTAATATATTTTCATTTGTTCTAAGTTTTTCATTAAGCTCAACTCCTTTACTGTTATAAGATAGATTTATTATACTATTATAATTATACTGTGTCAACAAATATTTCCAAATTAAACTACATATTTATAACTTTTATTATTTATTATTCTGCTAATTGTTTCAGGGCTTACATTATATATTTTTGCAATATCTCTAATGCTATCAGTTTCATTTTCATATATATTTCTTATCTCTCTTATCTGATCATTGTTAAATTTTCTTTTATAATTTTTATTTTCTTCATCTTTTTTATCGTATTTGTTATACTTTTTATTAATAATTTCACTTACTGTCATACTTAAACCCTTTCTTGTTATAACTTTTAGTAAAACATCTATTCTATTCAAATAATATTGTATATATTAAATTTATAGTATTCGTTCTACCATTATTATGATAATTAACATCTACATTATTTATCTTAATATCTATTAATTTTTTATCTTTTAAAAAATCATTAATTGTATTTTCTATGTCGCTCATATTAAATAATCTTTCTTGACATCTTTTTAACCATTCCTGGCTCAATCCCTTTGTGTCCCATGTTGCACTATTGCACACTTCAAACTCAAATACTTTAATTTTACTCATAATATACCTCCATTGTTATATTTTTTGATAAATTCGTCCTTTTATTTAATTATTGTATTAAATTATTAATATTTTTGTATTCTGTTCTTATATCATCATCATTTAATGTTTCATCAACTATAATATTTGTGCCATTTCCAATAATATTTATACCATCATTTATTAGTGTTAAAAAATGTTTATAAGTTTTATTATTCATCCTTAATATTTTAATCATTATAATTCTCCTTTTATTATATTATTTTATTAATATTTGCATATCTTCACCGTTACATTTATAATCTGTGCCTTTCCATTCTCCTCTCATAAATATTTCTAAGTTAAAGTAATGGTTATATCTAAAATCTATATTATTTTCTTTGCAATATCTTATAATACAATCATTTGCACTATCATTCCCATTAACCCATTTTACTGTTGTTATAATATCCATTTTTTATCTCCTTTTAATTTTTAATTAAAATTGTCTTTTCATTTAATCTTCTTCAATATAATTTATAATTAAATCTTCTCTTAATGGACAATCTGGCTCACCTTCAAAACTGTCTGTTGTATGTAAACCTGAATAATTTAAACTTTTAGGATCTTTGTATAATCTTTTGCTTTCAATGTTTTGATATACTTTTCTGCCCCAACTGTCTGCTCCTATAAATTTTACTGTTATAGTTTTTGATGTGTATATTGTTATATTTTCACTTGCTGACCATGTTTTGTTATACCAATCATAATATAGACTATCATTATTTCCTATAAAACCTATTGTATAACAATCTCTCATTTGTGACATTGATATTTCATCTTCGGCAAATAAACTATATACACATTTTTCAAATTCCTTAAAACCATTAGGCTTCATTGATGTTAGTTTAATTATTTTTTCTTCAAATTCCATTTTTATCTCTCCTTTTATTTGATAAAATCAATTTTTTATTTAATTATTATCAAAACACTTTTGGCAAATATGTTCTCCACCATCTATTGCTAGAAAATCATCATTGAATTGTTCTCCACAAACATTATAGATAAAGAAGTTTTTAACTATTTCATCATCAAATACTTGAATAATATCTCCATTTGAGAATTTAATCTCAAACATATATATTCCCTCAAAATCATATTCTGTTTCCATGTCTAACTCTCTAATAATTTCAAAATCTTCACCATTATATTTAACTAAATCTGATTGACTACTGTTAAAAGGTATTTTTGTTAATTTACTAATATCTACTTTATTCATAATTAATCTCTCCTTTTCATTTAAAATGTTTATTTTATTGCAATTTTATTAATAAACCATTCTACGTTCATACCATTTTTTATTTGCTCTAATCGGTCAAAACATTGTATTGCAATCTCATTTGCTGTATTCCAATCATATCCTTTTTCTACTATCATTTTAGTAGCTTTATCCATATTTTTTAATGTTCTGCGTTTCATAGTATCAATCTCCATTCTCAATATAATTATCATTTTGTTTAACCTATAAACCCACAACTCTTTACTATTGATGGAAACTTATCTGTAAAATACTTAACCATCTTATGAGTCATTATTTCTGTTTTTCCGTTTGTAAATACTATTAACCATTTATCTTGCATTTTAACCCCTCCAGGCGCTCATATTTTTAAACAAAACTATTACTTTATTTAATTATTATTATATTTTTGTTATAACTATTCTATTATTGAATAATTACCCTGACTTAAACTTTGCTCGATACCATCATTATCCTCAATTATAACTGTTAAACCTATCCCCTTCACAAAATCTATTGCATTATAAGTATTATTTTTAGTCAATCCAGCACCATTAATTAAAGAAATTACTTTTACCATAATATATTCCCCTTTTATGTTATAGTTTATGTTGGTATTGTTATAATTTTATTATATTTTTAGCAAATTAGAGTCATTTGCCTTTATAATGCTTGATATTCTAATACAGTTACCCATTCATTATTAATATAATTTTCTACTGTAACTTGATTGTTATATTCTGCCCCATCTTCAATTGTCATTCTTGATAACCATATTTTAATGTTTGTATCTTGATATTTTAGATTGTCCATGTGTCCTTGTGAAATTGTTTCCATTTTCTCTAATTCTTTTAATGTAAATAGTTTATTATTCATTATTTTTCACCTTTACCCTTCTTAATTTCTGCTTTAATTTCTTTAATTCTATTATCAACATCATTTTTTAAAACTGAATATTGCTCTCTTGTTATTTCATTTCTTTGTAGCTTGTTATATGACTCCCGGAGATTATTTTCCATCATTACGATTCTCTCTTTATTATTCATATTAAATACACTCCTTTAAAATATTTTCCATATTACTTTTAAACATTTCTTTTGCATTTTCTAACTTCATTTCTAATAATTCATTATAACATTTTGTTATAGTAAATTCATTAATTATTTTTTCGTTACATTGTACCATTTCAATTAATTCCTCAAAATCAATACTATCTAAAATACTATCTTTAATACAAAATTTATCTTCAAACATTTTTAAACACTCTCCTCTAATTTAGATATTATAAATTCTTTTATTTTTTCTTTAAAATTTAAACCTCTGACATCAATTTTACCATGATTTAACCAATCATATGAAAAGTTATTATTTATATCTGTATTTTCAAAATGACATATATAAGGATCGTTTTCCGTTGCATTTTGTTTATATATTAAAACTGTGTTTTTGTCTGTTTTGTCTGCATGATAATCTGGGTAAAAGACTATTAAATTTAATTCCTCGCAAATTTCTTTTATTGCTTGTTGTTGCATTTTATAATTAATATTTAATTCACTTGTATAATTTTTATTCATAATTTTAATCTCCTCTAATTTTTTATTTTAATTTTACTTTTTGTTATCAGTTAAAACAAGTCTTTTTTTATTTAATTAATATCAAAACAACCTTTATTTATTACATATAATAATTCTTTTAATTCTTTTGCTTTACATAAACTATCTTTTATATTTTCTACTTCTAAAAATTCGATTTTTTCATTCATAGAATTAATTAATTTTTCTTTATCTAACATTTTAAAAACTCCTTTATAATTATATTTTTATTTTATCTAATTTCTTAATTTTACTATTTATTAATTTTAAAGCCGATTTAAAAAATATAATTTCATTTTCTTTATTATGCAACGTATGAAATTCAATCGCACCTTCTGTGTATGACTTAACATTTTTCAAACCTTTAATATCATTATTTGTTATAATACTTTTTTCTAATTCTGATCCTTTAAAGTTGCTCATTTTAAACCTCCGTTGTTATGTTTTTATTTGATAAAATAAACCATTAATTTAAAATCTGTCGACCTTAAAACCTTTTCTGTTATAGTGTTTATGTGTTTCTTTAACTTATAACTAATTTTACCATATAATTTTTTGTGTGTCAACAACTTTTTATAATGTTTTTATATTTATATTATATGTTTTTATTTTGTTTTTATTCCTGATCTTGCAGCAATTTATAATATTTTTTTTTAAAATCTTTCAAACCTGGAGCTGCTTCTGTTATAACTTATTTTTCAAAAACTCGTCAACCTTGCAGGAGTTTCTGTTATAGAAATTTTCGTCAAGCTGGAATCAACTTCTGTTATAACTATTATATTAACTTGTATTTATTACTTTTATTGATTATTGATAATATAACCTAATTATTAATTTATCCAATTTTTATTCAAACGAATTATAATTAATTATTAGATATTTATAAGTCTTTGTAAGTGTTTTTAATGCTCTTA
>Ga0209728_1000037_pt1 | contig 133063 bp, 135 predicted proteins | sample RifGroD1_FD_183997 | JGI IMG/M metagenome (GOLD analysis project Ga0209728, IMG submission 183997) | Groundwater microbial communities from Rifle, Colorado, USA - Groundwater D1 (SPAdes) (version 2) | ecosystem: Environmental > Aquatic > Deep subsurface > Groundwater | place: Rifle, Colorado... | reverse complement strand
TTCTGTAATTCCTCCAATATTACTTCCTTCTAATTGTATCTTTACAGTAGTTATATGAGATTCCAGATTTAATCCTTGTATAGTTTGTGACATATTAAAGAGAAAAAGTTTAAATATTTTTAGCTATATATTCTAATATTGGTATTGCTACCTTTACACTTTCTCCTTCGTCAACTTTGTAGTGTAATCTAAGTCCTGGATTGTAGTTAATTTCATTTACAGCACATTTTACAGGTTTAGTTATATCTGGGGTTATTATATCTACTCCACCAAATTGTGTACCTATGGCTTTTACGGCACTTATTGCCAAATCTTTGTAATACTTATGAGTCTCCTTTGAACACTCTTGTGTAGTACCTCCTGTTGAGAGGTTGCAGTTATATCTTAGTATTACTTCTTCATTATTGCTAGGTATATATTTTAGAGAAATATTTAGATTTTCTAGTCTTTGTTTTACCTCATTATCAATGAGGATTGGCTTAAGTAAATTGTTTTTTCTTTCAATATTTTTCTTTTCAATTAACTTCTTTATATTATCTTTACCATTTCCAACCACAAACGCTGATTTCCTTCTAACTATTCCAACAACACTATCTCCAACAACTAGAAATCTATAGTTTTGACCTTGTATGAACTCTTCTCCTATGACTTTGTTTTCATCTTTAGCTTTTGATTGTTTGTATGCATGCTTAAAAGCTTTTTCTGTCTGTTTCTTATTCTTTGGTAGTAATGATACACCGTTTCCTCCAAGTTGTTGTGATGGTTTAATTACAATATCTTTGTACTGTTCAAAAAAGGAAAGAGCCTCTTTGCTATTTTTAAGCATCATTTGTTTAGGGACAGGAATATTAGAGTAGGAGAGTACTTGGTTAGTAAGATTCTTTCTCTTAGCAATTGTTGTACTTGTTGTGTTTGTAAGTGGTGTGGCTGTATTGATGATATACCAATGTTTGTTGTTACTTTCAAATTTAGCCATAAGGGAATGGGTAATAACGGTGTATTTAATACCTAGTATGTCTGCTGCTTCTAAGTAATATGCCAAATGAACATTTCCAGCCTCTTGTAAATATTGTTCGTATGTTTTTGCCATTTGTAATTACTTAAATATTAAAATGTATTGCTTGTATCAATCAAATACCCAGAGAGATCACTCCTTCCTATTGTTATGGGATATATACTATCTACATTTTCAGTAGATACAAATTCCGTCATTCTTATCTTATCTGATATTTTTATTGGTATATCAAATACTGGTCTTACTTTTATTACCCCTTCTTCTACAATTTTTGCTAATCTTTTTATTCCATCTATTTTACATGCTTCTACTTCATTTCTATCTATGTAATCTTGTGCTTCTTTAAATGTTTCAAACCTTTTAGGTATATTTAGTTTTGTAAATTCTTTATGTGTGTTGATAAAGCCAATACGGTTAGCTAGTTTAGAGTCTATTCTTGATGTTAATACTCCTGTATCCATAAAGGCTTTTACTTGTTCTTTTTTAATATCTTTAAAGTTACTTATCTTTGTAATGTTAGTATTTTTATCAAAGATATATATCTTTTCGATAATGTTAACGACTTTTCTTCCACTTATTGCTTCAATATTTTCTTCAATTTCACCACCAAAAAGATTTTTAGCAACCCTTATTCCGTGTTTAAGACCTTTGATTTCAATATCTTTTACTTTTTCTAATCTCCATCTAAGGCCTGCTTGGTTAGCTACCTGTATACCAAGACCAGGTCTTGCATTTATTTCAAATACAACAGGTCCTTTTTCTGCATCTATGGCAATATCTACACCTATATATCCTAAACCACTTGCTCTTTGACATTTAAGTGCAATTTCTAACATTTCATTCCAGTAAGGTATTTGAATACCACTTAGTTGTAAATTTTGTGTTAGATCTAATGTAGAATCTATCAATTCGTATGTGTCACTTTGAAATACTGCACCATTCATATGCATAGAGTAGGTAGTAATACCTGTTTCTATATCTATACCTGTACATATTGCTCCTGAGTGAAGATTTGCAGTACCATTAGATAGTTTGGTGGGTAGTCTTAACATTGCCATGATTGGTACTTGGTTAAAACATATTACCCTAATATCTGGGACTCCTTTGTAGGAATATTGTTTTAAAAGTGAGTCTGTCTTTATTCTTTCTTCTATTATCGCTATGTCATTTTTAGAACCCATTGAGAATCTACCCTCTAGTATATTTTCTATATGAAGTATTATATCTCTTTGCGACATGGTAGTTCCGTTTGGTCTAATCCATGACAATTTACCTTTCTCTTTTCCATAGAAGACGATGATTCCATTTCCACCCGTCCCCTTATTTGGCTTTATTACAAAGCTCTTTGGTAAACTATTCCAATCTAAGAACTCTAATTGCTTTTTAGTTCTAATTAATTTGTATACCTCAGGTGTTTGTATTAATTCTTTTCTTAGAATTCTTTTAGTAAGTATTTTGTTATCAGCAATAGCCTTGGAAGAGGAAGAGTTGTATGGTCTAACATACTCCTGATTTCTTCTGTTAAGGCCTAATACCTCTTTGTTAATACTTATTACCTTATTTATTCCCATCTTCTCTACTTGTAAATCTAAATCTAAGATAGTCTTTAAATCTTAGACCTTTAAAGAGGCCTAACAGGATATTTATAGCTGTTAGAAGTGGTACTATCCATAGGTTGTTTAATGCATAGTCTGATATTATTTCCCTTGATATTACAAACCAGCCTACTATGGCAACTACAACAGTCCCAAAGAGTGACATCAAAGATGAGGGTAGAGATTTTTTAACAAATTGTTTGATAAAGAAGTCGGATAGTGTTGCAATCGATATGAATGCAAGTGGTGGAATATTAGACATATTTTCTAAACCTAGTCCAAATTGGTCAATTAATACAAAGAAAAGAATTAGTGTGATTGAGAGTATTGTATAATTAGTAGCTATTCTTGTAATGTAGTGCATTCTAATTTTTTTAAGTACTGAGTAAGAGAGTAGTGATGTAAGAATCACAACTAGGGTTATTGCTAATCCATATTTTAATCCTGTATATGAGTATGCTATCGCTAAAAGTATTGGTGCAAATATACCATATGTTTTACTTCCAACAAGATATCTTGCAATACTAACAATGGTTGCAACAATACACATAGCAATGAGCAATTCTAGTACCATTTGAGATATTCCATGGCTAAGTAACCACTCTGTAAGTTTGGATGTCTCAAACATATTCAATATATGTAAAAAGTTAGAATATTTCTGCGTACATTATACTTTGTAACAGTATATATTGTCGATTAAAATAAAAAGAGGTCTCTTACGAGACCTCTAATATATTTTTCAGAAAATAGCGTTATGCTAACTCTACTGTAGCACCTGCTTCTTCGAATTTTGCCTTGATAGCTTCTGCATCTTCCTTCTTTACAGATTCTTTTACTGTCTGAGGAGCTGCCTCTACAAGATCTTTAGCTTCTTTTAATCCAAGCTCTGTAATCTCTCTTACTACTTTGATTACACCAATCTTGTTTGTACCAGAATCCTTAAGAACAATGTTAAAAGAGGTTTTCTCTTCTTCTACAGGAGCTGCTTCTGCTGGAGCTGCTGCAACTGCTACTGGAGCTGCTGCACTTACTCCAAACTTATCTTCCATAACCTTAACAAGGTCTGCAAGTTCTAAAACGGTCATTTTTTCAACCATTTCGATTACTTCTTGTGCATTCTTTGTTAATGTAGGAAGATCTTTTTTTACTTCGTCTGCCATTGTTTGTATGTTAAATAATTTAAATTAATATTAAGATTTCTTTTCAGAAATACCTTTTAATACCATAGTTAAGCCTCTTACATTACCAGTAACTACATTCATAAAGCCTGTAAGAGGTGCGTTCATAGTTCCAACAAGTCTTGATAGTAATACTTCTTTAGAAGGAATATCTGCTAATTGCATTACTCTTTCTGCTGTTAAGAATTCTCCCTCATATACACCTGATCTTGGTTCTAGTAATTCCGTTTCTTTTTGTGTCTTTTTAACTAATTTTGCTGGTGCTGTTGGGTCTTGTTCAAATGCTATTAATGCTGTTGGTCCATCAAACTCTTGTGTTTGTAATGGTTGGTTAGTATCTTGTAGCGCAACCTTAAATATACTGTTTTTAACTACTGTAAAGTTAGCCCCAACATCTTTAAGTTGAATTTTTAACTTTGTTACAGTTGCAGTATCTATCTTATCTGAATTTACTAATAGGTATCCTGATTTTGACTCTATCAAATCTTTATACTTTTTTAGTAAATCTTCCTTTTGAGTACGACTTTTAGACATCGTAATATGTATTTAATTAATATTTTGAATTACCTATTACCTCGCATGGATTTATTTTTATACCATGTTTCTTCGGTTAATTACTGAAGGGATTATATATGAAGAGTAGGGGTTTTGCAAGAGAGGATAGTTATATGATATACATTGTTGATAGTTGTTACTATCTAAATGATAATCAAGCTATCCTCTCTTGTTGACGGCCTACCTATAACTGGGAGATATGATGTTAAAACCTTCGATTCTTGCAATGGGTCTCTTTTCTGTGCATGGTATTTCTTTGTCTAGTAAGGAGAGTAGTTCCTTTTTGTATTTCTCTACTTCTCCGCTGGCAGCTGGGCAATTTGGTGCTAAGCAAGTTGCCTCCTGACATAAACAACAGGGATATTGAACAATCTCTTGACTGTTCGCAACTGGGCAATAGAAGCCCTCACAATGTTGTAAATCGCATACACAACTGTCAACTCCGTTCATTTCACATCTCCTTTTTAAAGAACTAACTACTTGAATAATCCGTCAAACAGGATTCTATACCTAAATTATCCTATTGTAAAGGGATATTTGTGGTATTGAAAGAATATATAAAAAAAAGACCTCCGAAAAGAGGTCTAATTCAAAATCATTGTAATATTGAATTACTCAGGTTTTACGTATGTAACCTTAAAACTAGGTCCCATTGTAGATACAACATGCATTCTATTTATGGCTTGGTTATAGACTTTTCCTAAAACATCTTCTACTGCTGATACTGCTGTATGAATATTTTCTATTAACTTGTCATCATCCATATCTAACTTACCTGCTTTCATATGTATTACCCCTGAAGTATCACATGCGAATGTTTGTTTCCCCTTTTTGTATTCACTTACTGCAGATTTAATATCATCCGTTACAGTTCCATTCTTTGGGTTAGGCATTAATCCTTTTGGCCCCAACTCTTTACCAAGAACAGCAATTTTAGCCATTACCGATGGTGTTGCTATTGCAACATCAAATTGAATCTTATTCTCTTTAATATCTTCAATTAATTTTTCTAATCCAACATAGTCTGCACCTGCTTCTTTAGCATCTTTCTCTTTATCAGGTGTTGCAAATACTGCAATTTTTACACTCTTTACATCTGTAGAGTGGGGGAGAGAAACGGCACCCTTTATTGATTTAGGATCTTTATCTTTAGGTATATTTATATCAAAGTGTACTTCTAAGCTACCTACAAATTTGCTATATGAAGTCTTTTTAACTTCTTTAATAGCTTCAGATAGTGAGTATGACTTATTTCTATCTAAATTTTTTGTTACTTTTATGTATTTTTTTCCTCTTTTCATTCTATTTTCTATTAAACATTATATTTCAGTATCTATACCCATCTGCTTAGCAGTACCAGCTACTATCTTTGCTGCTTGGTCAGGATCTGAGGTATTTAAATCTGGCATTTTAACTTCTACAATCTTTTTAATCTGCTCTTTTGTTAACTTACCAACTTTTTCTAAGTTTGGTCTTGCAGAACCTTTCTTTATCTTTAACTCTCTTCTTATCAATTCTGATGTAGGGGGAGTCTTAGTAATGAAATCAAAAGATCTATCATCATATATTGTTAAAACAACAGGTGTGAGTATACCACCACCCTCTCTAGTTTTCTCGTTAAATTGAGCACAGAATTCTTGTGTAGATATTCCATATGGTGCTAAAGTTGGACCAATTGGAGGTGCTGGTGTTGCTTGTCCCGCAGGTATTGTAATCTTAATTCTTGTTTTTATTGGTTTTGCCATATTTGTTTTCTATATATTTTAAAGTTTACTTACCTGTGAAAGGTCTAATTCAACAGGCGCTTCTCTACCAAGGAATGATATGAGGACTTTTATCTTTCCCTTTGTAGTATCTATCTCTTGTACACTCCCTATGAAGTCTGCAAATGCACCGTCGGTAATCTTTACTGCTTCTCCTACACTAAACGATGTTTGATATGAGGGCTGTTCTACTTCCATGAATTTCATTATTGCTTTTACTTCACTTTCTGGTAAAGGTCTTGGATATTTATCTGTTTTAACAAAACCTCTTACACCTTCAGTATTTTTTACAATATCCCATGTATATGCATCTAATTCCATCTTTATTAATACATATCCAGGGAATAGCTTATCAGCCATTACATTTTGTTTTCCCTTCTTGACGATTATTTTCTTTTGTGTAGGAATTAAAATCTCTTCTATTTTATCTTGTAATCCAGTAGCTTCTATTCTTTGTTGTAGTTCCTTTTTAATACTATTTTCATATCCAGTTCTAATATTAAGAACATACCACTTAGCTTTTGGATTACTCTTTTTCTTTTCCATTAAAATATATATTTAAATATTTATATTAAAATTCTAACTTAAGGAATTGTGCTAAACCCCATTGTAACAATAGATCAAATCCCGATATTATGAGTGCAATTATAGCACAAAGAATGACTGTATATGCGGTTAAGCTTAACAACTGGCCAATTGTTGGCCATTGTGTCAGTTTTAATTCATTTATTACTTTTCTAATTGTATCCATATTCTTTAAGCAGGCCCACTCCGATTCGAACGGAGGACTACGGTTTTGGAGACCGCTGTTTTACCAGTTGAAACTATGGGCCCTTAACTGTTAAACAGCTTTATTTTATTTAACTTTAGTCTCTTTATGAGCCGTATGTTTCTGACAATGAGAACAATACTTACTTTTCTCCATTTTCTCCTTCATATTTTTTGTTTTGTAACTTGTGTAGTTTTTGTTCTCACAGATTTCACATTTTAGAGCAACTATATCTCTTTTTACTTTGGCCATTATTTCGCAACGTCAAAATTAATAATTAGAATACCATGGGAAATACAAAGTATTATATTGAAATATTGGTGATAGGTCAAATATATTTGTATTGTTTTTTGTGTTTGGTATACTGAAATAGTTAAATTGAGCAACTTGAGTGTATGGAGGGTATAAATGTTAACAATCTTACAGAAGATGTAGTAGGTGGTACAGAACAGAGTACAAAAGAAACTCTTACACCAGAACAGGTTATGGGAAAGATAGGGGAGACAGTAAATGGGATGGAAGAAATGGATAGGAGAACATTTATAAAGGTTGCAGGAACTACTATGATGGCAGCATTCTTAGCTGCATGCGGTGTTAAACCTAGCGAACAGAGTGAATCTGCAATACCAAATACACCCGTTGTACCAACGGAAAGACCAATACTTGGAGTAGAGCAGGAGTATGCAGAGAGAGGCTATGTACTAGTAAAAGATCCATACAGACTTGATTCAAGTGAATTTATAAAGGGAGAAAAGGGATACAATACTGCAATAGCTGAGAAATTTCCCTTCCCAAAGATTGGAGAAACAGATGAAAAATTAACTCTAAAGTATGGTGATGAGAATTTTCCAGTAGTTACATATCTTCATCATACTGGAGGAAAACCCCCAGTAGCAGGTGAAATACTCCCATTAATATATAAATTGCCAAAGGGCAATAAGGGGGTAGAAATTACTCCTTATGCAATTTCTGTTGGTGGAGTAGCTAGTAGAAATATTGATTCTAATGATGGTTTTGAGCGCTATTTAATTCCCATTGTTACTTCTGGAACTGATAGTGGTATCGTTCCCAATGTTGTTAATGGAGAGATTGTAAATAGTACTAACAAAGCTTTTGAAATTGTTCCAGATGGAGTTACTCAAAATAGACACGGGTTTCTGTCATGGGCTCTGTTAGCAAAGAAGGAGAGCGAATTGGTAGTTGAGGGAGTTGTGAACAATAACACCACAAAAATGTATATAGACTACAAAGACATACCAAGTGAGATATCTTCGTTAATAGGGGAGTAAGTTATTAAAAGCTGGATCTGAGAGTCGAACTCAGGACCTCATTCTTACCATGAATGTGCTCTAACCAACTGAGCTAATCCAGCGATTAGTGAAAATTATATCGTATCTTTGAGATATCTACAAAACTATTCCTTGTCTTCCTTAAGATTCATCGTTTTCTGTAAGAAATATATCCAAAGAGGAAGTGCGATAACAGTTACGGCAATAGCCATTGCAGGAGCTTGCGGAGTAGAATAGATTGAGGTATCTGGTTCAAAAAGAAGATAGTTTGTTAATTGATATATGGAAGTAGGTATAGCAATTATACTTACAATGCTATATAGAATTAGTCCTGCAAATGTATAGAACTTATGTAACCATCCTAATATTTTCTTTTTTTCTATCTTAGATATTGCATACTGGTGAATAGCAAATAGTATAGACATAGAAACGAATAGGGTTATTCCATTTATTAGATCTGTTTTTCTTTGACTGGTATCTACACAAAAGTCTGTTCCATTTAAAGTTTGAACCTCTCCCTGGTAGCACTCTTGGAATGTTTCTGGTTTAACAGTTGTATCAAATTTCTGCGCTTCTGTAAGGTCATTTGCTCTTTGTAGTGTATATGAGAATTGTATTCCAAATGGATATGAAAGAGTTGCCCTTATTGTTGTTGAAAGACCTATCACTGCTATACCCAGGGTAAGAAAGGAAATGGCATAGAGATATATTTGTAGAAGTGCCTTTGGGGAAATTTTGAAAGAAAACTTTTTATCTTCTTTTTTCTTTATCATTACTACTATTATATATACAACTACTCCAATTGCAAGAACAGCTAAAGCAACACCAAAGAAGAGTACGAGAAAACCCATTATATTACTCATATATAGAGGTTACTCATTTTAATTTGCAGAGGACTGGATTTGAACCAGTGTATCCCGAAGGAGTCGGATTTACAGTCCGATGCGTTTGACCACTCCGCCACCTCTGCGTGGAGCCGAAGGAGAGATTCGAACTCTCGACCCACGGTTTACAAAACCGTAGCTCTGACCAACTGAGCTACTTCGGCTAATTTACAAGGCAAGTTTAATATATAGTGGAAATATAGTCAATAAACGCCCCAGTCGGAGAGGGATCATAGAGCTCTACCAATAAAGGTGGGATCCCTCAACATAAACCCAAGGGTTTATGCGATTTCGGGACTCCAAGCTCATGCTTGTGGAGCTATGAACCTCTTATTCCAACTGGGACACTATATTTTACACTGAAATTGGCAAGTTATCAAAGTATCTAAAAGCCCAACATTGAAAGAATACTGCTTAGTGTATTTCCAATAAATGAGGAAACAAATTTAGACAAGGGGGAGAAAGGTAGTATTAAGAGAAGTATTAGTATGATTGAATATTTCTCCAATCCTTCCCAATAAGATCTAAGATTTTTGGGTAATATTGCTCTTACAATTTTATGACCATCTAAAGGTGGTATTGGAAGGAGATTAAAAATGGCCAAGATAACATTTATAGTTGTAAATGTGTATAGTAAAAATACTACAAGTGGTTGGGTAGGGTTTAATAAATAATTGATTAGGGCAATTAATAATACAAGTAATATATTTGAAATGGGACCTGCGATAGCAACTAATGCCGTATGAAATTCTCTTTTTGTAAAGTTGTTTTCATTTATAGGTACTGGTTTACTCCATCCAAACCTGAAAAGAATCATCGAAATAAATCCAATAGGGTCAATATGCTTTATTGGATTTAATGTAAGTCTTCCTTCCGCCTTAGCTGTGGCATCACCAAGTTTGAATGCAGTATAAGCATGTGCATACTCATGTATTGTTGCTGCAACCAAGATCGATGGTACTGCTACCACAACCCAATATATAAATTCTTGCAAAGAGGAAAACATAATATATCTACTTGATAAATAAGAATCTTTTTGATAATATCATCTTGCTTGCGAATCTTCAATTATGAAATAATTAGAAATGGCAAAGGTATGTGAATTGTGTGAAAAATCTACAGTAGCTGGAAGAAGAATACAGCATCATCACTCCATTGGATGGAGATTTAAAGCACCAAGGAGTACTAGAGTATTCAAACCAAATCTAAGAAAGATTAAGGTTGAAATAGATGGGGATGTTATAACCGTTAATACATGTATGAAGTGTTATAAGAGACTTCAAAAAGATAGTAAAGAATAAGTATAGAATTTTTCCTCGTATTGATTTTGTTTAAATGATAAAATCATCTGAATTAAGATGATGGAATTTAACCATGTCTATTTTTGATTCAATTTGGGAATTGTTTACATACGATCTAGGAATGGATCTTGGTACTGCTAATACTATGGTATACCTTCGTGGTGAAGGTATTGTAGTATCAGAACCTTCTGTTGTAGCAATTGATAAAAGATCTAAACAGGTTTTAGCGGTTGGTCAATCTGCAAGAGAAATGATTGGTAGAACCCCTGCTAATATAGTTGCCGTAAGGCCTTTAAGAGATGGTGTGATTTCCGATTTTGATACTACACAGGCTATGATTCACCATTTTATTAAAAAAGCACACAACAACTATATCAGAGGATTTAAAATTCCAAGACCAAGAATTGTTGTTGGTGTTCCATCTTCTATAACCGAAGTAGAAAGACAGGCCGTAATAGATGCTGCAAAGACAGCAGGAGCAAGAGAGGTCTTTATTGTGGAGGAAGCAATGGCAGCTGCAATTGGTATTGGATTACCAATAGAAGATCCTTCTGGTAGCATGGTTGTTGATGTTGGGGGAGGAACTACCGATATAGCGGTTCTTTCATTAGGGGATATCGTTGTAGATAATACAGTTAGAATTGCAGGAGATGAAATGAACCAAGATATTGTTGACTATGTAAGAGATAAATATAATATGCTAATAGGGGAGAGAAGTGCAGAAGATGTAAAAATTGAAATAGGGTCTGCTTCTCCATTTAAACAAGAGAAAGAGGTAACTCTACAAGGTAGAGACTTAATTACAGGACTACCAAAATCAATTAAATTTAGTAGTACAGAGGTAAGAGAAGCTATAAATGTATCTCTTTCTCAAATTACAGAAGCTATAAAGGATGCAATAGAGGATACCCCACCTGAGTTATTAAAAGATATCTTTAATGATGGAATATTTGTTGCTGGGGGTGGAGCATTAATCAAAGGTTTAGACACATATTGGAGAGAAGAGCTAAATATGCCAATCAATATAGTTGAAGATCCTATGGCTTCAGTTGCAAAAGGTACTGCGAAGATGTTGGATCATATTGATCTATTGCAGAGAGTTCAGAAGTCTTGGGAAGAGCTCATTTAATAAAGAGGATAAAAATGAAAGGAATCTCTAGTACAAAAAATTATGGTCTCTTTTTTTTCTTTATCTTTTCAATAGCAATTGTTTTTTTAGGTAGAACTCCTGCAAATGGAGTAATTAGATATCCATTCTCATATATTTTTGAGCCAGTTTACTTTGTTGGTAACTCGTTAGGGTCTTCTGTATTTAGTTGGGGTAGGGCGTTAGTAGATGCCTCTTCGTATATTTCTGAATACAAAGATATGCAAAAAGAGATCATCAAAGTAAAAGCAGAAAACGAGGAAAAGATTTTAAACTACCAAGAGTATGAATCTCTTAAATATCACTCATCTATGCTTTTAGATGAGAGAAAATATATAGAGGGTACGGTATTAAAATACTTTGACAAGGGGGATATACAGATAAATATTGGGAAGGAGGAGGGGGTCAAGGATGGCAATGTTGTAAGTATAGGGAGAGTTTTTATTGGTGTAATTTCGGAAGTAGATGCGAAGGGTTCGTTGGTAAGACTTCCAAATAATAGTGCAAGTAATTTTGAAGCAATAATTGTTGATTCAAATATAGATATAGGTATAGAGAAGAGATTAGATAACTTTATTAAATCAACTGGGGTAGTAAAAGGAGAGGTAAATGGCATAGTTATTGAAAACATGGGTGTTAATTCAACTGTTTCTGATGGAGATGTTGTAATACTGCGAGATGAAAGAGTAGGAGATCTATATATATTAGGTACATTAGTTGGAGTATCCAAAAACCCTGCTTCTACATCAAAGAGTGCTGTTGTTTCTCCAGTATTTGATTACTCTAACCTTTTAACTGTATTTGTAAGGATTAAGTAAATATGATTAAGATACTACTATTAACAATTTCGTTTTTTCTTTTAATCTTTTTTGAGAGTTTCCTTTTTAAGGCTTTCTCATTTTCAATATTTGTCATTATTGCAGTTTCGATGTGGAAGAGAATTGGTAGTATATGGTATTTCATATTCCTATTTATCGGTGGTATTACATTAGATATTGTATTTCACCAATCATTGGGTTTACATACATTAGTATTATCCATACTCCTAATTTTTCTCTGGTTCTTGTGGTTGATTGTGCCTAGAGAAAGCTGGTTTGGGTATATCCCTATATTAGTTTTTGTATTCCTGTATTACTTACTTCTATTGGTACTGGGTTCTTTACTGCAAGATAGTGTTGTTCCACAGATAACATTTGGTGTAATTGGAGGTTTTGTGGTTAAAAGTATAATATCAGTTCTAGTTTGTATGGGTATTGATTCGTTGTTCGTTTCTGTAAGAGATGTAAAGGGTCAGGATAAAATAAGGTTAAGATAAATAGAATATGCCAAAATTATACTTTGATGAAAAAGTTAATAAAAAAGTATTACATAAACCTATTAATAGTTGGAGGGGTGATAGTTCTGTCAATTTAAAGTCTCGTTTCCTAACTAAGATAGTAAATGGCAATGGTGAGAAGATTTCTCTTTCTGCTTGGAATTTTATCTATGCTTTTGTTTTGTTTGGTTTGGTATTTACAGTCCTGGTTTTCAGTATTGCTAAACTTCAGATTGTTGATGGGGAAGAGATGTTAGCGAGATCTGAGAGGAACAAGGTAAGGATAACGTCTGTGAAGGCATACAGAGGGGTAATATTTGATTCAAATGGAGAGAAGTTAGTTGAAAATGTTCCCTCTATGAATGTGTATGTTTCTATTGAACCGTTTATTGAAGAGGACGGAGAACTAAACAACATAAAATTACAGGAAAGTATGGATACCCTGAGGGGTATTCTTGGTGAGCAATGGGAGAGTAGCGACACAGAGGGTAATATTTATGATTCACTATCTGATAGAGTCTTCTCTATATATAAAGATAGTATATATACTAGTAAGATACTGCTGGCCAGAGATATTGATAATGATATGGCTATAAAAATTAAATCACATGAGCAAGAGTTACTTGGGGTAAGTATTGATAATGGAAGTAAGCGAAAATATATATACAAGGATATATTTACTCATATTTTAGGTTATACAGGTGAGACATCTGCAGAGGATATAAAAAAGTATACAAACCTTTCTAGTGGAGGTATTGTTGGTAAACTTGGTGTAGAAAGATACTATGAAGAAAAACTTCAGGGTACACATGGTAAACAGGCTGAGGAAATAGATGCCTTTGGAAGATCTGTATCTGCAGAGCCATATATGTTAAGTGAACCAGTATCAGGTCAGAACCTGTACTTAACAGTTAATAAGGATGTACAGCAAAAGTTATATGAGCTTTTAGGGGAGGCAGTAACGAAAAATTCTGCGGCAGGTGGTGCAGCAGTAATAGAAGATGTTAATACTGGGGAAATCCTTGCTATAGTTAGCTACCCAAGCTATGACAACAACCTCTTTATTGGCGGGATATCTCAGGAGGATTACTCTAAAATCTTAAATGACAAAGGGAATCCTCTACTTGATAGAGCTTTGTCTGCACAGATTCCTCCTGGTTCGACATTTAAAACAATTGTTGCAGCTGCAGGACTTGAAGCTGGGGTAATAACTAAAAATAGTACGTATATAAGTAGAAGTGGATATACTTTTTCTAATGGTGCACCTTTCCAAGAATTTAGGAATAGTTCATATGGAACCCTCAATGTAGTAGGTGCACTTACTGTATCTTCAAATATATTCTTTTGTGAATTAATTAGAGATTGGAGAATGCAGGAATTGGTACCATACTTAGAAGCTTTTGGAATAGGGCAATATACAGGTATAGATATACCTGGTGAAGCTCCTGGTAGGTTACCATCACCAGAAAATAAGATTAAACTTGCTAACACAACTAGTCCATGGTTAGAACCAGTATGGTACCCAGAGGGAGATTCTTGTAACTCAGTAATAGGGCAGGGTATTACTCTTACAACCCCTATTCAAATGTCTAATTGGATTGCAGCAATAGCTAATGGTGGAACTCTTAATACTCCCCATGTTGCTAAAAAGTTTGTAGATGAGAACGGATTTGAATATCCTGTAGAGGTAGAGCCAATAAAGAGGGAGATTGCATCTAAAAGTTCACTAGATATTGTTAAAAAAGGTATGTGGGAAACAGTTAATGGCTCAAGAGGAATAGTCGGTAGTCTTTCAAACACAGGTACAACGGTTGCTGCTAAAACAGGTACTGCTGAATTCGGTAAACAGAATAGTAAGGGGGTGTATGAAGATACACATGCTTGGACTACTGGTTTTTTCCCATATGAGAATCCTAAATACTCTTTTTCATTACTTTTAGAAGATGGTGGTATGAGTTCAAACGCTTCTGCAGTAATGAGAGATATGATTTCTTGGATGGTTCAAAATGGTTTTGTAAAGTAGGTTTGATTAAAGATATTTTCATAATAGATTAGTAATATATACAAAAGTCTTAGTTTGACATATATTTAAACATTGTGTATTTTTAGCATGAAATATGGAGAAACAAAGATCAAAATACAATAACCTATTAATTGTTGAGTCTCCTGCAAAGGCAAAGACTATCAACAAGTACCTTGGGGGTGATTTTAAAGTAATGGCTACAGTAGGCCATGTTATTGATTTACCTAAAAGTACATTGGGGGTAGATGTAGAGAATGGATATGAGCCACTTTTCGAGACAATATATGGTAAAGGGAAGATAATAAAGGATTTAAAAAGAGCTATTCCTAAGGGTGGTAATGTATATCTTGCAATGGACCCTGATAGGGAGGGAGAAGCTATTGCTTGGCATGTAAATAAGGCTCTTAAGATTAAGAATGCAAAGAGAGTTACATTCCATGAAATAACAAAAATGGCCATTATCGAAGCTATTAAAAAGCCAACCTTGGTAAATGAAAATTTAGTAGAAGCACAAAAGGCAAGAAGAGTACTTGATAGATTGTTTGGATATAAACTGTCAGAGCTTCTTTGGAAAAAGATATGGTATGGTCTCTCAGCAGGAAGGGTTCAATCTGTAGCACTAAGGCTTGTTGTTGAAAAAGAAGAGGAAAGGGAGGCTTTCAAATCTAATGAATACTGGGAGTTTTTTGTACATGTAAAAAAAGAGGAAGAAAAGGTAGCAATAAAGTTGATCAGAAAAGATGGAAAGAAATATATACCAAGTACAGAAAAGGAAGTAACTGAGCTAAAGAATTCCCTTGGAGATAGTAAATACGAAGTTGTAGATATTGTTAAAAAAGAGATAAAGAAGAATCCATATCCCCCATATACAACATCTACACTTCAACAGTCAGCTAACAATGTACTAGGATATTCTGCTAAAAGAACAATGGGTCTTGCTCAAGCTTTATACCAATCTGGATACATTACATATATTAGAACAGACTCCGTATATATATCAGATAGGGTTTTGCCAGAGATAAGGAATATAATTGAATCAAAATATGGTAAAGAATATCTTCCTGATACTCCAAGGTATTACAAAAACAAAAGTAAGAATGCGCAAGAAGCCCATGAGGGTATAAGACCAACTGATTTTTCTGTACCAACGAGTGTTGTTAAAAGTAAATTAGGGGAAGCAGAGGGTAGATTGTATGACTTGATATGGAAAAGAGCAGTTTCATCTCAAATGAGAGAGAAGAGAGTAGAAAACCTTACACTTTACTTAGAGCCCGTTAATCAGCTAAAAAATAAATATACATTCTCTGTTGGAGTACAAAAAACTCTTTTTGATGGATTTAGAACAGTATATGGTGCAATAAAGGATGTAGAAGAGGATATTCAACAGATTAATAGTGTAAAGATGAATGATATATTCTCTAAAGAAAAGTTTGTTACAGAACAGAAATTTACACAACCACCAAGTAGATATACAGAAGCAACCTTAGTAAAAAAACTAGAATCACTAGGCATTGGTAGGCCTTCTACATATGCCACCATTATTAGTACAATTCAAGCAAGAGAGTATGTAGGTAGAGATGGTAAGTTCCTTTTGCCTACAGATGTGGGTAGAGTGGTTACTCATTTCCTTAAGAATAATTTCTCTGATTTAATAGATTACAAATATACTGCCAATGTAGAGGACAGGTTAGATCAAATAGCTGAGGGTAAAGTTGAGTATGTACCTTTCTTAGATAAGGAGTACAAACCTTTGATGAAGGATATTCAAAAAGCAGAAAAAGATGTAAAGAAGGATGATGTTGTAATACTTTCTAAATCGGAGGAGAAATGTCCAGAGTGCGGTTCTGAGATGGTAGAAAGGTTAGGAAGATATGGTAAATTCCTCTCATGTTCAAGATTTCCTGAGTGTAAGGGAATGAAAGATATAAATGGGGGTGAGAATCAATTAGATTTTGAGAAATATCTTAAAGTAGAGAAATGTCCTGAATGTGGTTCTAAGATGATACTTAAAAATGGTAAATATGGTAAATTCTGGGCTTGTGAGAAATATCCAGAGTGTAAAGGTATTGTTCCTTTACTTCTTAAAGAGGTATGTCCAGAGTGTGGTAAGAACTTAGTAGAGAGAAAAAGTAAGTGGGGTAGAATGTTTAAAGGGTGTAGTGGATATCCAGATTGTAAATATATTAAAAAAGAAGCTAAACCTGCAAAGGAAGAGAGTGCTTAGTTTAAGTATTTTTTCATAAAGATTCTTTAATATCTTGGTATGTTACCAAGAGAGAAACTTCTTAAAAGGGGCATTTCTGTACTCTCTGATATTGAATTAGTAGAGATATTAGTTGGAAGTGGTTTTAGAGGGAGAGATTTTAAGCAAATCTCTAGATCTGTAATGAGAGTAGTAAAGAAATTTGTAAAAAACAAGCAGAGTTTGGATATAAAGGATTTAGTGAAGGTATCTGGTATTGGTGAGGTAGTTTCAATGAGAATAGTGGCAGGTATAGAATTAGGAAGAAGAATGTACGGTCTTTTTGATGAAAATATCCTTAAGATAACAGATTCAGAAGGTGCATACTCCTTATTAAAAGATATGGGTAGTTTGCAAAGGGAGAGGGTTGATATTGTTTGTCTTAATTCTAGGTTTGAATATATTTGTAGAGAAAGTATTGCACTGGGTTCTTTAAATTGTGCAAACCTATCTCCTCGTGAGGTTATATATACTGCCGTTATTAATAACTCCGCATTTGTAATATTAGCTCACAATCATCCTTCAGGAGATAGTACACCTAGTGTTGAGGATGTAACTTTAACAAAAAGGATACAAGAATCTCTAGATTTAGTTGGTATACAACTTTTGGATCATATTGTAATTGCTAAGAAGAGTTTTAATAGTGTAATCCTATGATAAAGAGTAGTATAATGGGAAATAATTTAGATAGATATGTACATGGAAGAAGAAAAAAGTTTACTAATCCCAAATATTCCAGGATGTGAGTTTACTGGAGCATTTAAAGATTGGCCATTTAGTACAATTTATGAAATAGAAGAGAAAGAAGATAAAACAAAAGCAGTAGAGGTACTAAAATTGGATATGGATGAGGAAAAAAGGGATAAGATTCTATGTAGTTGGGAAGATACGGAAGTTTCAGCTGGAACTTACCAAGGATATATAGTTAGATTTCATACGAACCCGTATAACGAAGTGAATCTCGATTATGCTGAGTTGTAAAATATTAAATATATAGATATAATCAACCGTTATTTTATTTAATCTCGCATATCTCTGGTTTTTCCTGGATAGAGAAAGTCTACCCTCAGAGATAGGTGAAAAAAGGAAAACATTATGGAAAAAACAAAAGATGTCTCAAAGAAGGTCGTTGCACCAAAGGCAGAGACAGAAAAGAAAAGCCTTAAAGTAGCAATTCCAGAATTAACAACATTTCTTAAAGCAGGGGCTCATTTTGGGCATAAGGGTAGTGCATGGAATCCTAAAATGAAGAAATATATATATGAAGTAAGAAATGGTATTCATATCATTGATATTATTAAAAGTAGAAAGATGCTTACAAAAGCATTGGAGGAATTAAATCAGGTTGTAGATAAGGGGAATATATTAATAGTCGGAACAAAAGGACAAGCAGCAGGTACAATTGAAAAGATGGCAAAAGAAGTCGGTGCCTTCTATATTACCAAGAGATGGCCAGGTGGTCTTTTTACTAACTTTGATGCAATCAAGGGTACTATTCAGAAGTTAGTAAAGATGGAAGAGCAAGTAGCTTCTGGTGGAGGTGGGTTAGTAAAGAAAGAGGTCTTAGCATTAGAAAAAGATGTTGAGAGATTGAACAAGGTGTATGAAGGAATCAAATTTATGGATGAGTTACCAAAGTTCCTAATAGTCATTGATAGTAAAGTAGAAAAGAATTCTATAAATGAAGCTAGAATAGCTGAAGTCCCAATAATTGCATTAGTAGATACAAACTGTGACCCTGATTTAGTTACATTTCCAATTCCAGCAAATGATGACTCTATAAAGAGTATTGAACTTTTTGTAGATTTGTTTTCTCAAGTTATTAAGTCTGGTAAGAAGTCAGAATCACTTGCTTCACTAAGAAAAAATCATGAGGCAAACCTAAAAAATCTTAAGAATAGGTTTGTTGAAGAGAAGGAAAGGCAAGAAAAAATGGAAGAGGGTGATAGATTGAGAATGAAAGCAATGAGAGAGGGTAAAGTACAAGTAGCAACTACAGGTGTTGTAAGAGTTGTAAAAAAGGAGAAGAACTTAGAAGAAGAGTATGCAGCAGCAGAGGCAGTAAAAGCACAAGTAAATTCAAAGAAGATAGAGGAATTAGGATTACCTACTAGAATAGAGAAATCACTAAAGGAGGCAGGTTTAAGTACAGTAGATGATTTAGCAGGAAAAACAAAAGAGGAATTATTAAGTGTAAAGGGAGTAGGTGAGAAAGCTGTTGAGGATATTTTAAAAGCAATTAAATAACTTAATAAGCTGTTAACAATGAGTACATCAATAGAGGATATAAAATTACTTAGAGCAAAAACATCTGCAGGTATGGCACTTTGTAAAGAAGCATTAGAGAAGAGTAATGGTGATATGAAAAAGGCAATTGAATATATTAATAGTAGAAGTGACGCAATTAATAGATTACATAATCTTACTGGTGCCAAGATAGGACATTGTAAATTAGCATTTGAAGAATCTGGAAAAGATTTTGAAAAAGCAGTATCCCTTATCAAAGAAAGGGGATGGGATGTTGCAATTGAGAATGAGAATGCAATAGATTTTGAAGGTATTTTAGAAACCTATGTACATGGTAAAGAACAGAAATTAGTATCAATGGTTGAGGTTACTTGTAAAACAGATTTTGTTGCAAGAAATGAAGATTTTAGAACATTTGTGCATGAGGTTGTACTTCAAATTGCTGCAATGAAACCATTGTATATATCAAAGGAAAGTATCCCACAAGAAAAATTAGACGAGGTAAAGGCTATATTTTTAAAGGAAGTAGAGAGTGAAGGTAAACCAGCAGAGATGGCTGAAAAAATAATAGAGGGGAAGCTATCCAAATTCTTTGAAGAGAAGTGTTTACTAAGTCAGAAATGGTTTAAAGATGATAGTAAGACGATTCAAAATCTTTTAGATGAAGCTACCTCTAAATTAGGAGAACCTTTAGAAATCAGAAGGTTTTTAATATGGGAGTTTGGCAAATAGCTAAACTATTTGAATAAATTCAGGATCTCATCTAGGAAGTTATATAGGCTAGGGGTGTGTACTAGTTCCCTTTTATGGTAAAATTATTCTCAGAATTAATTCCTAATCTCAATGTATGGACCAGAAAGAGATAAATGTAGAAGCAGAAAGTAAAATAGGTGAATCCTCTAGTGGGATTTCAATGACAAGAGATGAATTCTATAGGGAATTAACAATATCCTCAAGTAAATTTATTACTGCAGAGATACAGGAAAAATTCCGTAACACAGAGATTTTAATTGCAGGTGTTGGTAGTGTAGGTAACCCAATAGCAATGACAGCTGTAAGAGCTGGGGCAGAAAGAGTAACGGTAATGGATCCAGACGTAGTTGAAGCAAACAACCTTTCTAGGCAACAGTATACAGTTTCTCAAATAGGTAAAAGTAAGGCTGATATGACTGTTGAAAATATGAAGCAGATTAATCCCTATATTGCAGACTCTATACATAGTGAAGCGAAAGGAATGACAATTGAGAATGCTCGAGAGTATGTAGAGAAATCAGACATTGTTGTTGATGCGGTAGATATTAGAGCTTTAGATGTTATCTATGAACTTCATAAATGTGCAGCAGAATTAAGAAAACCTGTTTTAGTAGGATATGATTTAGCTGGAACAGCTATGGTAGCCGTATATAGGTATGATAAAGAGAATATTAAACCATTAAGAGGAGAGTTAGACGATGAAAAGATCTTAGAGTTTAATAAGGTAAAATTAGCATTTAATAGTGGAATATTATCTGAGAGTGAATTTTTAGACTATATATATGATGCATTTACAGGACCAATTGATCCACTTAGAGTACCAGTGGAACAGTTAGAGGAAATAATAAAGAGAACATCAGAAGATACACGAACATATCAAATTGGAACAACTTCTGCAGTTCTAGCTTCTTTGACTGTTGAGGCTATGAGAAGAATAGTATCTAATGAGGGGATTAAAGATGTAATCCTTGTTGATATTCCTGGTTTAGTTAGGAGAAGTAATCCAAATGTTATTAGCAAAATTCCTCTTTTACTTAGAACACTAGCAAAAGTAAAGGAAAGAGGAGAGAATGTAAGAGAGAGTCTTAATAAAATTATTTAAAGAAAAAATGGTAGAGGCAGATACAAAGGTTATAGAAAAAGATGATAGAGAACTTCGTGAAGGAGAAGTTATTGTTGGTGTTGCAACAACTCCAGAAGAGAAAATTGAAAGACTCGAAGTAGTTACAGATAGATATAAATTACAGGGATATTTACAAGGAGTCCCATTTGCTTGGGTAGATTTAGATGCAAAGGAGGTAGTCGAGGATAATGGTTATTCTTTGTTAGAACAGAATCTAGAACCAGCTGTCTTTGAGAAATTTTTAAAGGAAGGACTGCTTATTTCCTTTAGGGATAGTGAACAATTATATATAGATAAATACCATTGGCAATCTATTCAGTTTGTTGCAAGAAATGAGCAAGGATATGTTGGATCTGTAAGGTTAATTATGGATACCCCAGATGATCAACATTGTAAATTTGGGTTACCAACTCTATGCGATAAGGCTATCGAGATAGATGAAGAATGGAGAGAGGCAGCAAATAAAGTAACAGCTGAATTGTCACAATTTGCTAAATTAAAGGAAGCTCCAGCATCAGTAACTGTTGGGTTGTTAAGAGCAGTAGCTCAGTACAGTAAGAAAAACAATATAGAAGAATGGGTAGCTACTACTGATAATATGGTAGTTAAGCTATTAAATGGAATATTTTTTAATTTTGGTCTACCTAAAATAGGTAAATCTGTTCAGTACCTAGGTTCTGAATCTACTCCTATATTAATAAACATAGAGCAATCTTTGAAAAATGCAGAAGAGAAAGCATCTAGCAAAGAAATGGCAAGATTCATAAGGGGAGAAGAAGTAAAGGGTTTTGAATGGTATACGGGTATATAACTATATATAAATAAACATGGAAATAACCTTTCTTATATTATTAAGTTTGGCTTTACTTTTTTTTGGAGTTTCATCCTTTCTATCTAATAGAAAATCCAAAACTAATAGGTATTTCCTTTTATTTATACTTTGCATGATTCTATGGATATTCTCTAATTACTTCTCGAATTCATCTTCTGCGTATAATATAGTTTTATTAACTAATAGACTTATTTTTGTTTCTACATCTCTTCTTGCCTGGACCATTTTTCTGTTTTCGTTTGTATACCCTAACTCAAATGTCCAAATAAAGAAGAGTATATTTATACCTTCATTACTATTTACACTAGCAGTATTAATACTGGATATCTCTCCATATGTGGTAAGGAATGTTGAGATTCAAAATGGATATTCAAGCATAGATTTCGGAGTCGGAATCTACCTATATCTATTACACTTTGTATTCTTCTTTGTCTTATTCATTTTTACCTTGGTAAAGAAATATACAAAGGCTGAAGGTTTAGAGAAAGTGCAAATACAATATTTAATATTAGGTATTGTTCTTTCAGCAGTTGGGGCAACAATAACAAATTTGATTCTTCCAATTGTTTTCAAAATATTCTACCTGTCTAATTATGGTCCTGTATTCTTAGTAATCTTTGTTGGTTTTACATTCCTATCAATAGTAAAACACAGATTTCTGGGGATTAGATTCTTAGTTGGTAGGATTATCCTTTTCTTTTTCCTCTCCCTCTTTTTGTTACTATCTTTCTTTTTGTTTGGATGGATTGCATCAGAATTCTTAGGTGGGCTATTCAAAAGCAGTGCAATCTTGATATCAGTAATAATTGCGCCAATATATGCATGGATATTTTTGAAATTTAATAACTTTGTAGAGAAAGTAGTAGAGGATAAACTTGTATACACAAAACTTCACCCAGAGGAAGCTTTAAGTAAATTTCTAAGACAGAGCAGTACAGAATTAGATATGGAGAAAATATCTGTATATTTAATTAATGTTATTAAAAAATACCTAAATTTGGAGAAAGTAGGAGTAATCCTGTTTGAAAAAGATAGTAACAAGGTTATATATAAAAAGTTGGTAAATTTCAACTTAGAAAATCTTAGGGACCTTCTTCAGGTTAATAATTATTGGAAAGATATTGGAGAAGATCCAATATTAGTATTAGAAGAGGCAAAGAGACTTCAGGGTAATGATAAAGGGAAGAGACTGGAAAGAATAATTGAATGTATGGAGTCGGAAGATATCTCCGCTATATTGCCTCTTAATAGGAAAGTTCAATTGAATGGAATAATAATTGTTGGAAGGAAAAAGAATGGTGATCCACTATCTGTTGAAGATATAAATTTCCTAGAAGACATTATTGCAAATGCTAGTGTAGCAATGGGTAGAGCAATTTTGTATAAAGAGGTCCAGGGATTCAATTTAACCTTGAAAGAGAAGGTTGCAGATCAGACAAAAGAATTAAGGAGTAAAGTAATTTTGTTAAACGAAGCAAGAAAGAAAGAGCATGAGATGACAGATATAATGGGACATGAGTTGAGAACGCCAATGTCAGTTATAAGGAATTACCACCAATTATTGGATAACTTATTAAAGAAGGGAAAAGTATACACAAAAGAGGGCAATATCGGTGACAAATCTAGGGCATATATGGAGATTCTAGAAAAGAATATTAAAAGAGAGATTGATTTGATAAATGCACTATTAAGTGGAGCAAAGCTTGATAATGGGAAATTAGAATTAAATAGGGAAGAAGTTAATATGACTGAGATAATTAAAGATGGTATGTTGGCACACGAGAGGGAAGCAAAAGAGAAGAACCTATATCTTAAATTTAATTCAGCAGATGGTAAGGTTTTACCAAATGTATTTGCTGATAGGGTTAGAGTACATGAAATTGTAGATAATTTAATAAGCAATGCGATTAAGTATACAGAGAAGGGTGGAGTAGAAGTTTCAATTAGTAATGTAGATAATTATGTAAAAATAGATATTAGTGATACTGGTGTCGGAATACCAGAGAGTGATATTCAAAATATTGGGAAGAGGTTCTTCAGATCAAATCAATATATAAATAAGAATTCTAATACAGTTCCATTGGTTAGGCCAGGGGGTACTGGACTGGGACTGTTTGTTACATTTGGTTTAATTAAAGCTCATGGTGGAAAGATAGAAGTTAAAAGTAAATTAAACAAGGGTAGCTCTTTTATTGTATATCTCCCAGTGTTTAAAAAGGGAGATACAGAAAAGGTAGCATTAGAAAATAAGGGGGATATGTTTGAGAGGTTAGGTCTTGTAAAAGGTAATAACAAACATTGAGATTTGCAAATTTTTAGAATATCATATTAATATAACCTTATATTTTTAATAAATATGGATTTAGACTCTTTTGAAATTGATTTAGAGAAGTGTGTTACTAATCTCACAGATGATCTTTCGCAGATTCATACTGGCAAGGCATCTCCAGAGTTAGTACAAGATATCCTTGTTAATGCGTATGGTACACAGGCTCCATTAAAAAACTATGCAACTATTAACGTTGCAGATAACAGGTCTTTAGTCATTATGCCTTGGGATAAGAGTATAGTAGAAAATATTTCAAAATCTATCTCTTCTGCAGATATGGGATTTAATGCAATATCAGAGGGAGACCATGTTAGAGTTCACGTTCCAGAGTTAACAGAAGAAAGAAGAAAAGAGTATGTTAAGGTCATGAAAGATAGGGTGGAAGATGCGAGGATTGCAGTAAGACAAGTAAGGCAGAAATTTATGCAGGATATAGATGAATCTCAAAAGGGTGGCTTCTCGCAAGACCAGGCAGATAGATTAAGAGAAGAGGGAGAGAAAATGGTAAAGGAAAAGAATGCACATATTGAAGAGATAAAGGATAAGAAAGAGCAAGAACTTCTTACCATATAGCTAGTATTAAACTAAATAGAAAATAAACATGACCATTGTTACCAATATTCTTTTATTGATCTTAGTTATTAGTATCCTTACTTTTGTTCATGAGTTAGGACATTTTCTAGCAGCGAAGTTAGTAAAAGCAAAAGTTTTAGATTTTTCAATAGGTTTTGGGCCAAAGATTTTGTCCAAAAAAATAGATGAAACTACATACAATATACGTATTCTTCCTTTAGGAGGATTTGTAAAAATATTGGGTGATGGAGATCCCACTTCTAAGATAGAAGATATTAAGGATGATGGTAACTTAAAAAATAAGAGTAAGCTAGCACAGATGTTTGTTATGTTAGCAGGTGTAACTATGAATATCCTACTGGCGGTCATTCTTTATACAGTATTTTTGGCAAATAATGGTTGGAGAATGGATATAGGGAGCAGTTATGATGATTTTAAGCCTGTAGGTGCGACTCTTACCCAAGAGAGGGTTTCGGACTTACCATATGAATTAGCTGATGAAGGTGCAGCATTAGACTCCGGTATGTATAAGGAGGGGTACCTAATCTCTATAGATGGAGAAACAATAGATAAGTATGATGATTTGGTTAGAATACTAAAATCTAACAAATCAGAAGAAGTAAATATATATGCATGTGATAAAAATAAAGAGTGTGATTACTTTGATATAACAGTAAGTGGTGAGGGAAAGATAGGGGTATATACAGGGTATAACTATGCTGTATATATGGACTATTCAGATAATAAAATATTTTCAGGAGTGTCTCACTCCATTAATATAGTCAAATTAACAGGTGTATCTTTATCATCTCTCTTAGAGCAGGGTAAAGAAACTGGTGATTACTCTCAACTTTCTAATTCTGTTAGTGGTCCTGTTGGTATATATTTTATAATAGATTATTTTAGAACTTTAGGTTTCTTTATTTTCTTAGGTATATTAGCTGACCTTTCTATATCATTAGCTCTTATTAATTTACTTCCTATTCCAGCTTTAGATGGTGGTAGATTCTTTATTCTTTTCATTGAAGGGATATTAAGGAAAGATTTGGATGAGAAAGTGGAAGCGACAATTATTAATATTAGCTTTATGTTTCTAATACTATTAATAGTCGGTGTAATGATTAAAGATATAGTTAATATTGAACAGTTGAAGAGTTTGTTCAAATAGTATATCTTTTAAATAGAAAAATTAAGTCACTGCTCTTGTATGGCTATTAGATTAACAAAGACGAGTAAAGTTATATTTGCAATATCAATTGTTCTTTTGTCATCTGCACTAGGTTATCTAATATGGAGAGTTAATCAGGAGGAAAACTTAGACCCGGATGATAGTGAAGCTGGGGCAACCGTACCTGCGGGCTGTTCTGCAAGTGCTACCGAAGCACTTACCTCCAATTGTTTAATCTGGTTTGCAGAGCCAGGACAAACCTCCGCGTGTATAGCAAACCGTTCTGCATGTTGTGGTAACTTGGTGGATGTAGATAATGGTTGTGAGAGATGCTTATGTTGTAATGGAACGTGGGTAACCGGAAATACGGGTTGCTCAACTTTATGTACAAATAATGGTGGCTATGGAAGTTGTGAAGAAGTACCTGTTGAAAAATGTTTTTGTGAGAGTTGGAGTGATGCTTGTGGTACAAACTGTACATTCCCAGATGGTGTACAAGCAGAAGTAGATGCGAAAGCTGCAAACTCCTGTAAACCATATATTGCAATGTGTAATGTTAGCACTGGTGATTACGTTATAGAGGAATATACTCCATCACATGTTTGTTACAACAAAGTTAGCCAATGTAACAATCCATTTGCAGAGAACCCTTGTGTTACAAACGTCTGTGATGCTGGAGCTTGGGTTACAAGACCCACTGGTAATATGAGTTTTACATCAGACATATCATATAGTGCAACAGCCACGGATAGTAATGGAATAGATTTGGATAGCATATCTGTAAAGTTATGTACTGGAACAGTTACTACTTGTACTACTGGTCAAACACTTTCTCCAACTAAAACTGGTAGCTCATCTCCAATTACAATCTCTGGAGTATTGAGTAGTGCGGCACAAAGACTCGCAGCTGGAACATATACAATGACAATAACATGGAAGGATTCTCTTGGTGTTACTGGTACAAATTGTACATTAACAACGACATTTACTGTACTACCACAAGAGACAAATCCTAACTGGGATATTACTAAAGGTGTCGTAGGTTTGTGTATAGATGAGGGAACAGAGAGTCCTAAATCTGAATTGACATATACGATTACAGTTCGAAATACAGGAGATGGAGCAGGTACAATTAGTAAGATAGAGGATGTACTTGATGCTAAAGTCTTGGCAAGTTTTGTACAGAGTGGAATAACTGCTCCAGGAGTATTCACAGATGGGAAAATCATTTGGAGCTATCCTTCTCCAAATGAGTTATCAATAGCAGCGGGTGCAACAAAGACATTTACATATAAATTAGTAATTGATAAAGATCATTTTGGTACATATGCAAATGAAGTTACACTTACTCCAGTTGGTAGTACGGCAATTAAAGCAACTGCAAACATATTGGCCGACTGTGATGTAGCACAATCAGATTGGACAATTACAAAAGCTGTAACAGAAGCATGTATAGATGAAGGAACAGCAAATCCAAAATCCGAGCTATCATATACCATTACTGTAAAGAATACTGGTACAGGATCTGGAACTATTGCTAAGATAGAGGATGTCTTGGATACAAAGGTATTAGCAAGCTTTGTACAGACAGGAATAACATCCCCAGGAGCGTTCGCGGACGGAAAAATAACTTGGAACTATGCTACAACACCATTATCATTTACTGCAGGTGAACAGAAAATATTTACATACAAATTGATAGTAGACAAAGATCACTTTGGAACATATGCCAATACAGTTACACTCACACCTACCGTAGGTACAACAAAACAAGCAACTGCAAATATTGGAGCTGATTGTACAATCACGGAAGAGGAGAAACCTGTAGTACCTGAAACAGGAATATTTGATAATACCTTAGGAAGAATTTCTGCAGGATTTGTATTAGTAATATTTGGTGTACTTGTATACAATATTCCTAATGGTGTATTGAGAATAAACGGAGAAAAGAAATATAAATATAGGGTAAGATTTGAAAAGAAAGTAGCTAACAAGTAAAATTGTGTGATATAATCCCAGAGTCTTAATTTAAAGGAGGTTCTCATGGCTGTAATAGTTCATGCCAACGAAAATATAGATAGTGCTCTCAAAAGACTTCATAGGGAAGTTATGAGAGAAAAAATCTTAGAAACATTCAGAGATAAGGTGTATAGAGTAAAACCTTCAATCCCTGATATTCAAAAGAGAAGAGAGTGGGCAAAGATGAAGAGAAGAAGAAGAAGTGCAAGCAGAAGAGCTAAGTAAATTGTAATTCTCTAACAACAATGTCACTTGTTGAAAATATCCGTAAAGATATGTTTGAAGGAACTAAAGTAGGTAATGTCCAGAAAGTGGATATTTTAAAGCTTGTTCTTGCTGATATAAAGAATGAGGAGATCTCATTAGGTGAGAAACTTTCTGATGATCAAGTATTAAAGGTTTTAAGAAAAGAGAAAAAGAAAGTTGAAGATTCCATCTCAGAGTATACAAAGATGAATAGAGAAGATCTTGTTGCAAAGGAGACATTCCAATTAGAAATACTAAATGAATATCTACCAGCTCAAATGAGTGAGGAAGATATTAAAAAGATTGTTAGTAGGGTCGTTAAGGAAAACAATGTAAGTGATGTAAGAGAAATGGGTAGAGTAATGGGTATTGTAATGAAAGAATTAAATGGTCAAGCAGATGGAAACGTTGTAAGAAATATTGTTCAGAATACACTCTCTTAATGCAAAATATACAGTTAGAAGTATTTAACAAAGAATTCGTAGACCAGATAGAACCCACATTTAATATCTCGTTTGATGATATCTCTAAGGCTTTTAAAAAGATATTTGAGGATACCCCTTTAGAAAAAATAAATATTGTATTTGTTACATCAGAATATATTCAACAGTTAAACAAACAGTATAGGAATATAGAGGCACCAACAGATGTTCTCTCATTTAAAATATCAGAAGATATGAAAGAATCAGAAATATATATATGCCCCGAATATGTATATGAATCTTTTAAAGAAGATAGTTTTGAAGAAGAGATACTTAGATTGATAGTACATGGTACACTACATATATTAGGATATGATCATAAGGAGAGTTTAAATGATTCTCCAAATGAAGATATGTTTGTTTTACAAGAGGAATTACTTTTAAAATTCAAAAAACTATGTTTATAGTCACAGGATTAGGTAATCCAGGTAAACAATATGAGAATACACCTCACAACGCAGGCTTTATAGCTCTTAATTCTTTAAGAGAGTATTTAATACAGAATACAAATTATCAAGTATCAGAGCGGGAAGACGAAAGTAAGATATTCTTTTCAGAGATATGTAAAGTAAAAAAGGCTGGAGAATTAATAGGTATATTACAAAAACCGCTTACATACATGAATAATTCTGGTAGTGCTGTTAAATTGCTCAAAAAGAAATTCCCAACCGAAAATTTTGTACTAATACATGATGATTTGGACATACCCTTAGGTAAATATAAGATACAAGAAGGTAAATCTCCAAAGGGACATAATGGGGTGTTAAGCGTAGAGAACTCTCTTTCTAGAAATGATTTTCTAAGAGTAAGAATTGGTATAGAGAATAGGGGGGAGAGATTAATACCAGGTGAAGAGTATGTATTAATACCTTACAATAAGAAAGAGTTAGAAATATTAAAAAGCACAATACAAAATAGTATAGAAGAGCTTTTTATTCAAATTGAACAGTACTAAGTCTAGAATCCTCATACACCCTCTTTATATCTTCCTTCGTATGAGTTACTAATCTCTCATCTCCTTGTAGTACTATTCCAACCATCTCATCATCAAGTAGTATTCCCATATTAACAACGTCTCCTTGGCCATTTAAAACGAAGAATATATTGCCAGGGCCATTCTCATTGCTTGAGTTATCAATGATATTCATATCATTGAAATATTCGTAAAGAAGAGTAGGGTATTCAATATCAAGTGTATATGATTGTATATTGTATTTGTTTTTTGCATACTCCTTAAGTACAGGCTCTATTGGTAAATTCTGTTCAAAATATGCTTGTGATATTAATCTGTATGAATTAAATGCACCAAAGAAGTGTTTAAATTCTCCTGAAAAAGAGCTATCTGAGGAGGTTAAATATTTACCATTGGAGAGATCTGTTACAGATTTTACTAACTGCTCTTTGTTAACATCAAATATATTGTTAATACCATTGTTGTTTGTATCTGAATCGAACATGTCTTGTATTCCATCATAATCCATATCTTCAGCCTTTTGACCATTAGTCATATGGAAACTCTTGTTGTATGTATTTAAATTCATATATACACATACAAATAGCCATATGGTAGATACTCCGATTATGGTATAGAGGAGGGTTTTAATAACAGGGATATGTTTTAAATATTTTAAATATATTAAAAGTAGAAATATACTAACTGATATTAGTTCTAATGCAAAAGATGGCGTAGCAAAATATCCTGCAAAGTAATTACTACTTAATATTGATCCAAATATTGTGAATTGCTTAGTAAGAGGATATAGGACTTGGGAGTATGAAAAGAGTATATCAGCGAATAGATGGGAGAGTACCCCTATGAGGAATGCCCTGTGTATTAAAGTAATCAGCCTATCATTTAATACCTGTCTACTTTCTGTATTAAGTAGAGATTTCATTAGGTAGAGGACGAGAATGAGAAGCAACCAACAAAATATAAAGAAGAGTAGGCTATGAGAAAAGATTAGGTGATGTTGAAAAGGGGGTATATCAGTAACAGTAAGTATTGCTAAATCTAAATCAGGTAATATTCCAAATATTAAACTGAGAATCATTATAAAGATATGTTCCTGTTTTGTAAGTTTAGAAATACCTTTCTGTTGAATCTTCTCATTTAATATATATGATATTGGTCCATGTGCTAAAAACATACTTGGGGTATTACAATTAATCTTTCTAATTATACACAACCTTGATAGAATTAGCTTGTGTTATGAAAGATTTTACTGAAGATTTTAAAAATAAATATATACTCCCAAAGTTAGAACAAAATACATGTATATCCATAGGGAAACAGTATGAGGAATTTTTGGCTGAAGTTTTAGGAAGTAAGTTAAAAAGAGGTGTATGTATAACTTCAAATGACAATGAACAAGAACCACAATATAGGGTTCTTTCTGTTGATGATATATGGGATATAGATCAGTACATGAATTTAGGATATATAAGGGTAGAAAGAGTTTGGAATAGTGGTGAACTCTCTATACTAGGTGATACTGTAATCATTTGGCCCTACAGTTCGAAAGAGATTCTTAGGATTATACTTTTTGGTAATACTATAGAGAGTATAGAAATAGTGGATGCACAAAGTAGAAAGAAGATTAAAGAGATATATTCAACAAAGATATTTAGTAATGAGCAGGGCGTAGTAATAGCAAATGGGAGCGAAAAAGATATGTTAGTACTTAGGAATACTCCTAATATTTTCTTAACAGAGGGTAGTATTGATATGGGTATAAGGAGTTTACCAAATTTACATATTTCAGATATATCAAAATCTAGTAATAATATACTTAGAGATTACAAATCTAGAGGATATACCATATGGTATTTAACAAATGATATTTTTAAGTATGAGTCAGAGGGTCCATTTGCTAAATATATCGATGAGATATATGAGAGAGAGAATGTCGTAGAGAATTCTTTAAAGAATGGTTTTGTATATGAGAGTGGTAAGTTAGTAGTATTAACAGATAGGGAGTATTTAGGGGAAGTAGAGTTGGCATATAGTGTAAAGGATAAGAATATTGATCCTTCCTCATTAGATCTTTTAAAAAAGATTACTCCAGGAGATTTTGTTGTACATGAAGATCATGGTATTGGAAAATTCTTAGGTTTAATTGATAAAAATGATAACCAATATATTGAGATAGCATACGCAGGGAATGATAGGTTGTATGTACCTTTGTATTCCTCTAAAAAGGTTATGAAATACATTGGTAGTGGTAAGAACAAGCCTACATTAACAGGGCTTAACAGTGGGGTATGGAAGAGAATATCATCTAGGGCAAAAGAAGATGTAGAAAAGATAGCAAAAGAGTTGTTACAGATATATGCACTTAGAGAGATTTCTAAATCGAAGAGGGTAATAGATTCTCCAAGCAAATTAGAACAGTATTGGGAATTTGTAAACGATTTTGAATTTAGTGATACAGAGGATCAATATATAGCGAGTCAGAAAATAGCTCAGGATTTAAGTAGGGATATTCCAATGGATAGATTACTGGTTGGAGATGTAGGATTTGGTAAAACAGAGATTGCCATGAGAGCTACATTTGCAGTAGTAAATAGTGGTATGCAAGTAGCTGTGCTTGCCCCTACAACGGTACTTGCAAATCAACATATGAGAGTTTTTAAAAAGAGATTTAGTAAATATCCATTCAATATCCAGGTCATATCTAGACTTCAAAGTACATCGCAGAGAAGTAAGATAGAGGAGGATGTTTCTAATGGGAAGATTGATATCTTAATTGGTACTCATGCTTTACTTTCAAAATCTATTAATTTTAAAAACTTAGGTTTACTTGTAGTAGATGAAGAACAGAAATTTGGTGTAAAACAGAAAGAGTCTTTGAAGAGTAATAGGGTGGACACGCATGTCCTTTCAATGACTGCAACACCCATACCTAGAACACTTAATATGTCTTTAATGGGTATTAGAGATATTTCTGTTCTCGCTATTCCTCCTCTTGGTCGTAGGGATATTTTAAATGAATTTAGTAAGTTCAGTTTTGAAAAGGTAAAAGATTGTATATTGAGAGAATTAAAAAGAGGTGGACAGGTATATTACCTTCATAACAGAGTAGAAAGTATATATACATTAGGTGATAGGTTAAAAGAATTAATACCTGATATGCGTATGGAGGTTGCTCATGGTAGATTGAGTGGCAATAGACTGATAGAGGTAATGGATAGGTTTGTAAATGGAGATATTGATGTTTTACTCTGTACTACGATAATTGAAAATGGTTTAGATATCTCTAATGCAAATACATTGATAATAGATGATGTTAATAGATTGGGGCTCTCTCAGATGTATCAGATTAGAGGTAGAGTTGGTCGTGGTCAACGACAGGCGTATGCATGTTTCTTCTTTGAGGATTTAAGGGGTGATGCTACATTAAGATTGGAAGCGTTACGAGAATCAGAGGCTTTAGGCTCAGGATTTGTACTTTCTAACAGGGATTTAGAAATTAGAGGTGCAGGGGATATTCTTGGTAAGAAACAGAGTGGTACAATCAACTCAATTGGATACGGTTTGTATACACAGCTTCTTTATGATGCAGTTGAGGTATTAAAAGGTAGTCATATTAATACTTAATGAGTGGGTAAATATTTTTTACTTGTCCATATCTGTTTTGTAGTTTAATATGTAACACATATGTCAAACGTCTTGTATAGAAAATATCGTGCCCAGAATTTTGATGAACTAGTAGGTCAGGACCATATTACAAAGATACTTAAAAATGCGATAAAGGGAGATCAGCTTTCCCATGCATATCTTTTTGTAGGTTCTAGAGGTACTGGTAAAACTACTACAGCAAGAGTACTAGCTAAGGCCGTCAATTGCCTTAAACCAAAGAAAGATGGTAATCCGTGTAACAAGTGCGAAGTATGTCTTTCAGTGTCTAATGGGACCTTCCTGGACCTTGTAGAGATAGATGCAGCATCTAACAGAGGTATAGATCAGATTAGAGAACTTAAGGAAAGAATAGAGTTTTCTCCCGTTAAGGGTAAGTACAAGATATATATAATTGATGAGGTTCATATGTTAACCAATGAAGCTTTTAATGCATTACTTAAGACTCTAGAAGAGCCTCCTGAGCATATAATATTCATATTGGCTACAACAGATGCTCATAAACTCCCTCCAACAATCCTCTCCAGATGTCAAAGATATGATTTTAGATTGGGTACAGAAAAGGAGATTAGAGATACACTTTTAATGGTTTTAAAAAATGAAAACATTAATATCGAAGAAAAGGGGTTAGAAATTCTTGTTCGTAATGCTAGAGGTAGTTACAGAGATGCTCTTTCTCTTTTAGATGTCGTTATCAATGCTCAAATAAGAAGTGAGAATGCAAAGGAAATAACTGAAGATGAAGTAAAGAGTATATTAGGTATCCCTGAAATGTATTTAGTTAATGCATTACTTGAATCATTACTTAGGGGAGATTCAAAAAAATCTTTAGAGTGTATTAGCGAGTTAGAGATAAAGGGTATTAATCTTACTCAGTTTACATCATTTACATTGGAAGTTCTAAGAGAAGTTCTGGTATCAAAAATTTCAGGAGAGAGTGATGGGGAATATACCTTTGCAAAGGATCTTAAACAGAGAGACATTCTTAATTTAATTAAAGAATTTCTTAATGTAGAAAGAGATTTGAAGAACAGTACTAACCAAATACTAATATATCAAATGTTAATTCCTACATTCTCTAAAGATGAAAATTTTGTAAAAGACACTACAAAATTGAAAGAGAAGGGAGATATTGATACCAAAAATACCACCATATTACAAAAGAAGAGTGAGACAGTTGAAGTAGTTTGTTCAGATGGGGGAGGAATAGAGATAGTAGAGGTAGGAAGGAATTGGGAGAAGATTGCGAATGGTGTTAAACCAAAAAACGCAACTCTTTTTGCATTCTTAGGTGCTTCTAAACCAGTTAGTGTTGATGGGGATGTATTAAATATTGAAGTACCTTTTAAGTTTTACAAAGATCAGATAGATAGTCCTGTAAGTAGAGAGTTGATAAGTGGGGTAATCTTTGAAGTCTTAGGAGTACACTGCAGACTTAAGTGTAATGTTAATGAGGGTGTAAGACCAAGATTACAATCATCTGCTGATGTAGTACTCAAAAATGTCCCTATAATTGAGAAAAAACAACCTAAAGAAGAGAAAAAATCTTTTACACCTAGGAAAGTAGCTTCAGAGGTAGAGGCAATATTTGCGGGTATGTAATGTCAATAGTTTAATGTATAATTAGTAAATATTTAAGTTAGTATTCATATATGTCATGTTAAATCCTAAAGAGTTGATTAGAATGCAGATGGAAGCTAAAAAGATGCAGAACAAGATGAGAGAAAGAAAAATAGTGGGAGAATCTAAAGATGGTATGTTAAAAGTTTTCATGAATGGAGCTCAAGAGTTTGAAGATATATGGGTAGATGATGATTTAATGGATTTAGATAATTTGGATAGATTTAAGAAAGATATGAAAGAAGCTTTTAAAAACTATCAAAAGAATCTTCAAAAAGAGATGGCACAAGACATTGATATAGATCAGTTAAAGAGTATGTTAGGCTAGAATGTCTGTACTTCCACATTCAGTAGAAAAGGTAATTAATGAATTTAGTAAACTTCCAGGCGTAGGTCCTAAATCAGCCGCTAGAATGACCTACCACTATCTTCGTTCTCCAAACAAAGATGCTTCTAAATTAGGTGAAGCATTAATTCAAATGGACGAGAATACTAAATTTTGTTCTAAATGTTTTAATGTTACAGACTTAGAAATATGTAATATTTGTAGTAGTTCACTTAGAGATAGTAGTAAGATTTGTATTGTAGAAGAGCCTTTGGATGTTGTTGCTTTTGAAAATTCCGGTGTATTTAATGGTGTATACTTTGTTTTGGGTGGTGTAATATCTCCTGCAGATGGTATAGGGGCTTCTGAGCTTAGATTTGATGAATTACAGAAAAGAATAAAGGAATTAATGGAAGAGAGTGAAAAAAAAGTAGAAGTAATTGTAGCAACCAATCCTAGTCTTGAGGGAGAGGCGACGGCAAGCTACATACTTGATATGTTTAATAGTGAGGTAAAAGATAGTAAAATACAAATTACAAGATTAGCAATGGGTCTTCCTACTGGAGCAGATTTAGAGTATGCAGACAGGTTAACATTAAAGAAAGCGCTAGAGGGAAGAAGAGATATTTAAGGGAGTAAAAATATGAAACTGTATTCAACATTAGATAGAAAAATAGTAGATATTGTTCCAATAAAGCAAGGAGAGCTTTCCATATATAGTTGTGGTCCTACAGTATATTTTAGAATGCATCTTGGTAATTTAAGGGCATATGTAAACTGGGATATATTACATAGGGCTCTTCTTTACCTTGGATATGATGTAAAAAGGGTAATGAATATAACGGATGTAGGTCATATGTCTTCTACAGATGATTTTGGTAGTGATTTTGGTGAAGACAAGATGGATAAACAGGCAATTCAAGAGGGTATACAACCAATAGATATTGCAAATAAATATACTGATACAGTTTTAGATGATTTTAGATCACTTAATATATTAGCTCCAAATGGTAGTGAGATTCCTAAGGATTTAACACACGAAAATATACAGGAATATGGTTGGAGTAGGGCTACTGAGTATATTCAACAGATAATAGATATTGTAAAAAAGATCGAAGCTAATGGATATACATATGAAACTAAACAGGCTGTATATTTTGATGTAACAAAGATTCCAGAATATACAATATTTACAGGACAACAATTAAGTGAGAAAGAAATTGGGGTTAGGGAAGAGGTAGAGGTAGATGATGAGAAGAAGAATCCTGCAGATTTTGTTCTTTGGATGAAAAGAGTTGGTAAGTACAAAGATCACATTATGAATTGGCCTTCTCCATGGGGAGATGGGTTTCCTGGATGGCATATAGAATGTACTGCAATGGGTACTTCAATACTAGGAGAGCACTTCGATATACATACAGGTGGTATAGACCATATTCCAGTTCATCATACAAATGAGAGAGCTCAAAATATTGGTACGTTCGGACATCCAGTTGTTAAATATTGGATACATAATGAATGGCTATTAAACAAAGACGAGGATAAACTCTCTAAGAGTAAAGGAGGTGCATACACACTTCCTGAAATAATATTATTAGGTTTTGATCCTCTTGATGTCCGATACTTCTTTGTATCTATTAATTACAAAACAAAAGTTAAATTCTCCTTAGAGGCGTTAGAAGGTGCAAAGAATTCAAGGTTATCTCTTTTAAGAAGAGTTCAAGAATTAGGTAAAAAGCAAGGTACAGTTATTCCTGAATATGTAGAAAGATTTAAACATGAGCTAGAGAACAACTTAAATATGTCTGGTGTACTAGCATTAATAAACGAATTACTTAAATCAAATAATCCAAAGGAGAATATTCTTTCTACTATCTATGATTTTGATAAAGTACTTCGTTTGAATTTAAATAGTGAGATTGTAAAGGAAGAGAACGTCGATTCAGAGATAGAGGGGATTCTTAAACAGAGAGAAGAGGCTAGATTAAACAAAAATTTCTTAGAATCAGACAGACTAAGAGATTTAATACTTAGTAAGGGGTATAAGGTTTTAGATACACCTAATGGTCAAACTTTAGAAAAAATATAATGGGAAATCAAAATACATTTACAATATTACTTAGTAAGGAACAGAGTGCTAAGGTTAAGGATGTATTGTTAGCAAACAAGTGGGTAGAGGAGGGTGATAGTAATCAGTATGTTGTGTATAGATTGAGAAGTCCTAGGGGCTCTATAGCGCTTCTATACAGTAGTGACAAAATAGTATTCCAAGGGAAAGAGGATTTTACTTCCTTAATTGCAAATATAAAGGAGAAAGAGGTAGATATGGAGATGGATGGTTTCAGACCACATCTTGGTGTTGATGAAGTAGGTAAGGGAGATTATTTTGGTCCTCTAGTAGTAGTTAGTTGCTTTATTACAGAAGAGTTTGCAAAGAATGTTAAAATACTTGGTTTTGCAGACTCAAAGAAATTCTCAGATAAAAAGATTATGAACCTATTTAATAATGTAAGAGAGTATCCCTACTATTACTCTTCTATTGTTCATCCTTCTGAATATAATACATTGATAAAGAAGTATAAAAATGCGTCACTTCTACTTGCTAAACAGCATAGTAAGGTTATAGAGATTGCACTTAAAGATTTAAAAGAAAAGAATATTAATTGTGAATATGTAGTTATAGATCAATTTTCAACTTCAAAGAGTAGAGTAATAGATGAATTAGGAAAGTTAGGAAAAGAGACAGAACTTATACAACATCACAAAGGAGAGTCTGATATAGCTGTTGCTTGTGCTTCAGTAATTGCTAGGGGAATATTTTTAGAAGAGTGGGATAAAATGAATGATAGATATTATTTTGATTTTCCTAAGGGTTCTTCTAATGTCTTAGAGAGTGCTAAGCTATTCGTTTCAACACACGGTGAGAAGGAGTTATCTACTGTAGCAAAGGTTAGTTTCCGTACTACAAAGCAGGTATTATCTAAGTCTTAATTCTTTTTCTTAAAGTCTTTTTTAAGAGATTTTATTAAAAGTGTTAATACTATTACTGATGTTATACCTACTATTATTTCAAGTATATAACTGTTTATTTCTATTTCAGGATCTTTAGGATTATTGTCTAAACCATTATATATATGTGCAGTGGCAACTCTTTTAATAAAGAGATCAGAGAAGTGCCATGTATTACTCTTAACTTCTTTCTCAAATACTTCATTTGGATACAGTTCTTCTCTTTCTGGATTTATGTATATATATGTAGGTGGGTAACTATTCCTATCATTAAATACATCTATTCGTCCGTTTGGTGTTAATACAAAATTAGATTTATTAGTAATTGTGTATTTAAGTACTAGTGGTGTAACAAAGGGTATGCCTTTTCTTTCAACAGAGAGATTAACCTCAAAGTTAGTAGTAGCGATTCCTTTTATTTGATCGTTTTCATCAACGATATCTAATATCACTAATTGAGAAATACTCTGGTTTATATTAACATCCTTGGTATTAAGAATTGGCGTTAGAGCGAGGATATTAAAGTATGTACCTTCAGCTAAGTTAGCAATAGGGTATATTTCATACTTAATATTAAATGTTGAATTTGCTTTTACCGTTATTGTATCTGTATCTGCTTTTATGAAAATCTTCCTTGCATCTTCTGATATATCATCAGTCTTAGGATTGTAGTAGTAGGGGGCTATTTTTACTTCTACATCTCTATCTTCTCCATTTTTGTAAATTACACTTCCATATGCACGTTGTCCTTGTGGTAGTGCAACTCTGTTTATAGCAGGGTCTATACTGCTACTTGCATATATTAAAGGTATACCAAATACGGTATATATTATTATTAATGTAACTAGAATTTTTAGCAGTTTCATTTCCTGTTTTGTAACTTCTTTCTACTTATAGAGTAGATTATACCAGCAAGAGCAACGACAAGGATAGCGACAATAATTTTCCAAGGAATTATCCAGAATGTTACATCTTCTGTAAGTACTGCAAACCCTGGTTGTATACTTCTATATGTAACCAACAATTTAGCTTTTAATGGCCCTAATGCTATAGCCTTGTTTGGAGAAAGATATCCTGATTGAGTCCAATTATCTATGTAATTACCAGTATTCTCTCTTAAGAGACTTTGAGTATTTCTGTTAAACTGTATTCTAGCTACTTCTTGTCTAAATATATTTGTTATTATAATTTCTCCAGAGGGAGTAATATGTGTGTCTCCAATGTTTTTTATTGTTGTGTAGAAGTTTACACTTGTTTTTTCATACCACTTTTTCTCTGTAGTAAAGGTAAGAAGTTCTGCGTTTTCTACGAATTCGTCACCTATCTGAATTAGTATTGGCATACCAGAACCTAAATTTGTGAACGCTGCAGTCCCTTTTCTTTGTGCATCACTTTGAGATATTAAGAATATTTCCGCAGTATACTCACCATTCGTGGCATCAGGAGGAACATTTATTATGTATTTTAATTTTGTATTTTTGTTTGATTCAAGTTTAACTAAACCCCGTGGTGTAACTGTAATCCATTTTGCTGCGGAGAAGTTATATCCTTTCTCTTCTTCTTCTGTAAGTACTATTGCTGTTCCTGGTTGGTTCTCTATCTGTCTAAAAGGTTTTACCATTATCTGATAATTATCACTGTTTTGAGACATATTCCAAAATACTACTTCTCCTTCGTAGGACTCTCCTGGAACAAGCTTTAGAATTTTTGAAGTTGGAGCAACACCAATTGAAAGAGTACTCTGAGCAAGTAGAGGACTCGCACTAAAACAGAGTAAAATTACGGGCAGTAATAGTATTCTTTTATATTCCCTAATTATTTTTAATATCATTATTTAGTATGCTAGTAGTAACCACCACAGACAAAGTATACCGTTTCTTGATATGTACCTGCTGGTGCAGCTGCACTTGCCTTTGCACCATATGTTACTGTTGAAGATTCTCCAGAGAGTTGATTCCCATTTTGATATAGAACCATCTTTGCACCTGCGAATAGCCTATCGATTGTACCAAATGTTCCAGCGGTTGTATCTACAAAATTAGTAGTCACTACTGCAGAACCTGCTGTATCTGGATCAGAGAGTGTCATTCCAAAACCTGTTATACTTGCATTTGTAAGGTCTAAAGTAGCAGTTGTACCTGATTGTATTAAGTGAGTAGTCGCTGTTGATTTCCATAAACCTGCATCTGTTGATCCATCACCAGTACCATATACTGCCCAGTAATATCCAGAACTAGTTGTTGAGGTTGTAATAGTATGAGATCCAGTAGCATATGTACCTCCAGGGAATAGGGTTCCTAAGTTAACTGTATTCGCACTTATCGTACAATCAACTGTTGCCATATCTGATACGGTAGCAGTAATAACCACGGCATCATCTGTTAACAAGTCTATCTTGAATGATTTTGAATCTGATGTTGTTCCCTGTGATGCTGTGACTGTAATTGCATGTTCACCAGCAGCAGCAGCAGTTCCAATAACACCCAAATTATTCCCTATCTTAACACCATATGTAGTTCCAGCTGTTAAAGCACCTACACCAGATATTGTGAATTTATCAACCGTTCCAACACCAGAACCCTGTGTACATGCACCAGTAAGTGTACCTGGAAGAGCTGAATCGATTTGCCATCCTGTACCACTCAAATCGGCTGCAGGATCCGTTGCTGTCGCTGTAATAGTGAGTGACCCTTCTGTTCTGCACCATGTTGCATCTTCTGCGTCTGGGAATTCTAAAACTATTGTTCCACCTGTTGAGATGTTTGATGAAGGGTTAATTGCTAATATCATTTCAACTGTTTGTCCCGCAGCTCCAGTTAAGCCAGCCTTTATTCTGCTCATATGAATATATACATTTGTAAGTGTACCTGCATGTGCGGAGTAGATTAGTAAGAAAGAACCAAAGAGGATAAGAAAAAATGTTGGTATAACAATCTTCAGGGTTGGTACCAGGCTTTTCACATTGGGCAGACTAACAATTTATATTCACTAACCACTATATTTAGTACAGATTACAGCTTGTAAAGTGTAGTGTCAATAGTTAAAATCTAGGAATAAAAACAAAATAGATACTCTCTTGATAGTCACTTGCAGCTGTTTTATTCATACCAGGTTTTGCTATTACATTTAGTCCCATTCTTCCATTAAAAACAGGAGAATCTGATTCATATACTTTTGTAGCAGTTGTACCTACAATTCCTACACTGTTTGCAGTTCCAGTATAGTCTGTCATTGCAGATATTGTTCCTAGGTATGAATATGTATCTTGAGATATATATGCATTTTGTATTCCGAATCCATCTGAAGCTGTATCAAGATCTGCTGTCGATGAAACTATTGTTTGTCCTGTTGTATTACTATATAGTCCTCCATTTAATCCTCTCACTACTATTGCAAATCCACCTTCCGAATTAGTAGAAGCATCTAACCATATTCTATCTCCTGCTGTCACTGCTGGAGCACCACTTATCAATTGATATGCTCCTGTAAATGATATGGAGTAGGGAGATGCACTTTCAGCCGTAGTTCCACTTGGTCCTGCAATATCTATATCAAAAAATACAGAACCTGCTGATGTTGTTACACTAACTATTGGTCCTGGTTCTGTTTGTGTAAAGTCTCCGTGCAATGCAAATGCCCTAATATAGTAGAGTGTATTGGTTTGTAATCCTTTAATATTGAATACTTCTGTTTCCCATTCTGATTTAGTAAGAAAGTCACTTAAGTTATGAGTACTAATTGTTTCTGGCCAAAAGGAAGATCCATCTATATACCTAATATCTGACGCAAAGTTATCTTCAGATATCATTACGGCATAAAGGGTGTCTGCTGGGTTATCATTTGTATCAATCTCGAATCTAGCTTTGTCATAACAACCACTTGGACCACATATTGCAACCATACCACCACTAGTTAGTTCTGAAGGTCCTGTTGTACAGTTTGTTGATCCACTAGTAGTTGTTTCAAAACATGATATTTCTGGTACAGCTGGTAGGAATGCTTCCTCTGGGCTTGTAAACATTTTATAACTTGAAGAGTAGTTTCTAGGATTGTTTGATATTCTTCCTACTTCAAGTAGAGCAGAGTAATCTCCATCTAATGTTTGTGTTAACCCTCCACCTTTTGTAGTTGCTCCTACTATTTTGTAATTAGGAGAATCTAACTCTGCTGCAAATATATTTATTGGCAGCATTATTATACATATATATATGAATGCTTTTAGTATATTTTTTGATTTCATTGTTGTATTCAAAATGATATGGTAAGTAACAAGTAATAGTCAAATTATTGTAGTATGCGTTAAGAAGTATGTGTTTATGATATAATTTGGGGTTTAGGAGAGATGTCAGAGTGGTCGAATGAGACGGTCTTGAAAACCGTTGTACGGGTTACCGTACCGTGGGTTCGAATCCCACTCTCTCCGCCAGTTAAAGAGGTAATACTTTAAAGCTTAAAACTTCCCAATCATCTTCTTCAATGAATAGAATTACCTCTATTTCGTAATTATCCTGTTTATACATTATTATTGCTGATTTACTCATGTCTTTAACGGTAACGAGATTTCTTTTAGTAACCTTCTTTTTTGATAAATCAATCGGTTCAAAATCTTCTAAAGCACTTCTAAATTCTTTAAGAGTATTAATAGATTTATATGATGCAGTAGTTAGTTGATATGCACCTTGTATATCTCCTTTTTCTATCCTTGTTAAGAAAGTATCAGAAATTCTTTTCGCATCCTTCGTTGGTAAAAGAGTTAATTGGTAGATTAGAAATGAGAGAGAGGCAACCATAGCAATACCTATTAGAATAGGGGTGATTAAATGTTTGTATTTGAAGTTTTGTAAGAAAGTGAGGTTAAGAGATATCTTTTTTCTTTCTTTTTTTACAACAGGAGTACTCGCAATCTTATTAATTATAGGTGTCTTTTCGGTCTTACTTTTTTCTCCTAGCGGTCTAGGTGGTTTTAAAATCATTTAAATTGATTCTAACTTACTAATTAAAGATATCACCTGTCATTACTGTTATCAAGATATATTTGCATTCTATATATATCTGTAATATATTGAGGCATTTAATTAATACATTTATACCAATATGTTTGGAATAAATTTTAACAATGGTAATAGTGCTAAAAAGAACGGGAATAATCAGGATGTAAATATATTTGATGTTAAATCTGTAGACGAATTTATTGAGAAACTTACATTGGGTTTTAACAAAACTTTAGAAAGAGAGATTAGGGAACAATTAAAAAAATTAAAGGTTGAGTATAGGAGGGATGATCAGAATGCTATTAATACTGGTATTACAGCGAATGCAGAGGAAGCAATAAAAGAATGGGTATGTCCAAGAATCCCTAAGTGGGTTACTCCAGACATGCTAACTGCATTGGGGGTCTTTTCTGCTTTTATGATTGCAGCTGGGTTTATACTTGGTTTCTTTAATGGGTATTACCTTATCCTTGTTGTTGTTGGTTTGTTTCTACATTGGTTTGGTGATTCATTTGATGGTAGCTTGGCAAGATATAGAAAGCAGACTAGACCAAATTATGGATATTACATTGATCATATAATTGATGGTTTGGCAGTAATGATTTTCAGTTTTGGTTTGGGTCTTTCTGGTTTTGTTAAGATAGAGATTGCCCTTGTCTTTGCAATAATGTACTTACTTTTAATGATACATGTTGAGTTAGTTACATTCGTACAGAACGAGTTTAGATACTCATTTGGACTAATAGGTCCTACTGAAATGAGAATTATAGGAGTGATGTTTACAGTTGCAATGTTTTTCTTACCAATAATTCGATATGACGTATATGGTCATTCCTTCACGCAATATGATATTGGACTAGTTGTAGTTTCTATCATCATGTTCCTTATTCTTCTTTTTAGCATCTTAACTAAAGGAATTGAATTAGATGCGATTGATAGAAAGAAGTGGAAGAAGGAGATATAACATAGTGATTTGGTAGTTAAGAGATTTCATTTCCTTGTTGTAGTATCAATACTCTGGTACTATCTAATCAGGAGGTTTATAAAATGAAAGTTAGATTTAAAATTCCATCATATGTACAGAAAGTAGCAAGTATTCTTGCGAAAGAGGACTATGATGTATATCTTGTAGGTGGTGCTATTAGAGATATTGTAATGGGTAGGACTCCACATGATTTTGATTTAGCAACTAGTGCATTGCCAGATGAAATGCTTGAAATTTTTCCTAGATCAGTTGCAACTGGTGTTAAGTTTGGTACTGTCCTTGCTCTTGTACCAGATATAGAGGGAGAGAATAGGGAGGTTGAGGTAACTACATTTAGGAGCGAATCCGACTATGTTGATGGTAGGTGGCCAAGTAAGGTTGAATTTGTGAATGATATTTTTAAGGATTTAGGGAGAAGAGATTTTACAATAAATGCTATGGCATTAAATCTCTCTGACTCTGATTTAAATGGAGAAGAGGTAGAAAGAGAGTGGGAGATATTTGATCCTTTTAATGGTGTTGCTGATATTAATTCCAAGGTTATTAGAGCTGTTGGTACTCCAATAGAGCGTTTTAAAGAGGATGGATTAAGAGCATTTAAAGCATGTAGATTAGCTTCTCAGCTTGATTTTGAAATAGAGGAGGAGACATTAAAGGCAATAAAGGAGAGTATTCCTGTTGCAAAGCAAGTATCTATGGAGCGTATTAGAGACGAATTTATGAAATTACTTTTGAAATCTCCTAAGCCATCTAAGGGTATTGAGTTAATGAGAGAAACTGGTTTGTTAAATATATTTCTTCCTGAACTTTTAGAAGGGTATGGTGTTGAACAGAAGCTGTATCACTCAGATGATGTATATTGGCATAGTCTTAAAACTTGTGATTTTGCAGAAGATAGTGTCAAATTAGCTGCTCTTTTACATGATATCGCAAAACCAAGGACGGATATGGGTAATGGTCACTTCTATGGCCATGATGTGGTTGCTGTTCAAATGGTAGATGAAATAATGAGGAGATTAAAATTTTCTAAATCTGAAACAGATAGGGTAAAGACTTTGGTAAGAAATCATATGTTTTACTATCCACATGCACAAAAAGAGGAAAGTAAAGAAGAGAAAGTTGTATTTACGAAATGGAGTGATTCTGCAGTTCGAAGATTTATCAGAAGAGTAGGTGAGGAAAATATAGAGGACCTCTTTAAGTTAAGAATTGCAGATGCTACATCTAATCCAAATTCTGCATTTAAACCTGATGAAATTACAGAGTTACAAAAACATATATCAAAAGTAAGACAAGAGGATATGGCTATTAAGATAGAGGATATGGAAATAAATGGAGAGGATTTAAAAGCCTTGGGGGTTGAACCTGGTCGTAAGATGGGAGAGATATTAAATAGATTGTTAGATATAGTGATTGAGGACCCCCTTATGAATACAAAAGAGAAATTGTTGGAGGAAGCGAGACGTATGTTGTAATATTTACTAAATAATTTATTTACTGCCTGATATGAAGCTAAAATTCTGTGGAGCTACTAGAACAGTAACTGGTTCATGTTTCTATGTGGATACTGGTAATTTTAAATTCTTAGTTGATTGTGGTGCTTTTCAAGGTAAGGATGAGATTGATGCACTTAACTATGAACCTTTTCCTTTTGATCCATCACAGCTAGATGTGGTGTTTCTTACCCATGCTCATTTTGATCACTGTGGAAGAATTCCAATTCTTGTTAAACAGGGTTTTCATGGGAGAATAATTGGTACACAACCAACTCGTGATTTAGCTAAAATAGTACTTTTAGATGCAGCTAAACTGCAGCAAGAGGAATATGAAAGATGGCAGGCAAGAAGTAATAAAGAATCATTTAAAAGAGGATTGTCTGAAGAAGGATCATTGTATGCTGAGAGGAAACCTCTTTTTTCTGAACAGGATGTTGAAGATATGTTCCAACTGTTTGAAGTATACCCATATGGAGAATCAGTGAATTTTAAAAATGGAGTAGAGTTTCGTATGCGTGATGCAGGTCATATACTGGGTTCTTCAATATTTGAGTTTTGGATAAAGACAGAAGCGGGTAGAGAAAGAAAGATTGTTTTTTCTGGAGATTTAGGTCAGCCTGGTGCAAGAATAGTTAGAGATCCCGATTTAATTAGAGAGGCAGATTATGTAATTTGTGAGGCTACATATGGAAACAGGTTGCATAAAAATAAAGATGAAACCGTATTAGAATTACTTTCAATTCTTAAACAGGCACAGCAAGAGGGTGGTAATGTATTAATTCCATCTTTTGCAATTGAAAGAACACAAGAGATTCTGTATGAGATAAATTTGTTTGTTGAGAACAAATTGTTAAATCAAATTCCTGTGTATTTAGATAGCCCTATGGCCAGCAAGGCTACTGAAATTTTTAAACAGTACCCAACATACTATGATGAAGATGCAAGAAGATTGCTTGAAAAGGGTGATGATCCATTCCATTTTGAAGGGTTAACTACATTAGATTCTGCAGAAGAGTCTAAGAGATTAATATCCAAAAATGGGATAGTGATAATTGCCGGAAGTGGGATGTGTACTGGAGGAAGAATAGTTCATCATATTAAGAATAATATAGAAAAACCTACTACACACATGGTATTTGTTGGATATCAGGTGGAGGGAACGCTTGGAAGAAAAATTGTAGATGGTATAAAGGATATAAGGGTAATGGGAGAACCTTTAGTTGTAAATGCTAAGATACATACCCTAGGAGGGTTCTCTGCTCATGGTGATCAAAGAGACTTAAGATATTGGTTAAGAAGTTTTGGCCATTCACCTAAAAAGATCTTCATAGTACACGGAGATGAGGAGATATCCATTGGTTTTGCAAGTAATATTAAAGCAGAGTTAAATATTGAGGTAGATGTACCTAAATTAAATGAAGAATTTGAAATAACATAATGAGTGTTAAACAGATATTAGATATAGAAGAAGATATAAAGAAATTGAACATTCAAGGTGCTACTAATGTTGCTATCGCAACGGTAGAGGGAATGAAAATTTACATAGAAGAGTCAAATATCGGACAAAGGGATGTGTTTTACAACGAGTTGGTTAGAGTGGGAAATAAGTTAGCCAATGCTCGTTTGAATGAACCTTTAGCAAGGAATGCTGTTAGGTATGTACAACATGTGTCTAAAAGTAAGGTTGCTGATTTACACTCTGTTAATGATATGAAACAACAACTTTTAGATATCTGTGATGAGTACCTATTTCGTATATCAGATTCAAAGAGAAGTATTGTTGAGTTAGGGGTTCCATATGTAAAATATCTAGAGAATGTACTAACACATTGTCATTCTTCAACGGCTGTTTCAGTTCTTAAAAGTATTGCACAAAATAAGAGTTCATTTGATGTTGTGTGTACTGAAACTAGACCTTTGTATCAGGGTCGTATAACAGCTAAAAGTCTTTTAGAGGAGGGGATTTCTACTACCTTGATATCGGATAGTGCGGCTGAATCATTTGTAATTGGTAGAGGGTCTGTTCCAATAGATGGAGTATTCATAGGATGTGATCAGATCACATTAGATGGTCACTGTATTAATAAGACAGGTAGTTGGGGTATAGCTATGGCTGCATTCCAAATTGGTAAGCCTTTGTATGTTGTTTCACCACTTTTGAAAGTAGATCCTAATATTGGTTTAAAAGATATCGTTATTGAAATTCGTGAAGATAAGGAACTATGGAGTGATGCTCCAAAGAATCTTAAGATGTTTAATCCAGCATTTGAGATTGTTGATAACAAACTAATTACTGGTTTTATGACCGAATTTGGTATTATTAAACCTGAAGAAATATCTGGTATAGTAAAAGCTAAATACGCTTGGCTATTCGAATAATATGTTAAATAAGACAAAAAATGGCAGTATATCTGAAGAGTAAGAAACTTGATCTAGGAGCAGGCAAAGATCTATTTATTTTGATACATCAGGATGATGCAAATGAACTAGGTATCAATGAAGGAGAGAGGGTTTTACTAGGTTACAAGGACATAGAGCTTTACGTAAGAGTTATAATTACGGAGAGTGAGATAGCTACTGGTGAAGTAGGTCTGTATGAGGAGATTCCCGAAGAATACAAGATCCCAGATGGTAGAAAGATACTGATAGATATCCCTTCTAGGAGTAAGTCCCTAGAAGCTATAAGGAAGAAGATTTCTGGTCAGAAGCTAAATGAGGAGGAATTACTCACAATTATGTCAGATATTGGTTCTAGAAAGCTTAAAGAAACTGAAGTAGCATTTTTTGTTGCTACTTTCTTTAGCCCAGGTTTTGATGATGATGAGATAGCTTGGATGACTAAGGGCATGGCCGATTCAGGGGAAAAGTTGGAGTTTAAATATATAAAAAATAACAAAGATTTGGTAGTTGATAAACACTCCATAGGAGGAACTGCGGGTAAGGGTATAACTCCAATATTAGTTTCAATTCTTGCTGCAAATGGTTTAGTTGTTCCAAATAGCTCAACAAGAGCAATCACTTCTCCTGCTGGTACCACGGATATTTTAGAGAGTGTTATGCCAGTTTCTCTTTCAAAAGAAGAGGTATACAAGGTCGTAGAGAAAACAGGAGCTTGTATGATATGGGGTGGTTCGTTGTATTTAGCCCCTGCAGATGATGAAATTATTAATGTAGAAAGATCTATAAAGATACAGGAATTCCAAAAGGTATTAGTTAGTATCGTTGCTAAAAAAATAGCAATGGGTACAACATCTGTATTAATTGATTTACCATACGGTAAAGGTACTAAGATTGAGAGGCCGGATGACTTAGAATTTCTTAAGAGAGAGTTTGAGAAACTATTCAATAGATTTGGTATTAAGTGTGTAACATTCAAAAGGATAGTGAAAGGTCCAGATGGTAGGGGAGTTGGTCCTATCTTAGAAATGAGAGAGTGTTTAAGAGTACTTGAAAGAGATGAGAAACGTTCTCAAGAGTTGGAAGACATAGTGATACAGATGGCTACTGAGATCTTCGAGTTTAATAAAAGAGCTAAGAAGGGGGAGGGTAAGAAACTTGCTCTAGAGTTACTCGATTCGGGAAAAGCTCTAAAGAAATTCTGGGATATAGCTAAGGCTCAAGGCGCAAAGAAAGAAACCCTTTCTTCTGAATTAGAACCGGGTAAGATTAAACATGAGGTCAAGTCTGAAAAGAGTGGAGTTATAAAGAATATATGTACAAGAGAAATAGTGGAGATAGCAAGGTCTCTTGGTACTCCAAAAATAAAAGAGGCAGGAATATATATGAATAAAATGCCAGGAGATAGAGTAGAAAAGGGTGATATACTAATGACTTTGTATGCAACTACTAAAGATAGAATGGAAGAGGGAATTAAGGCTGTAGAGTTCGAGAAGCTTTACGATATTTAGCTCTTCTGATTAAAGATGTTGTTAAACTTGCAAGTGCAATTAGTAATACTAGTACTATGGATATGGGGAGTACTACTATCAATGCTTTTCCAACGGTTGTTGTTTTTATAAGGGTATTTACAATATCTCCAGTTGAGTTTTGCGCTTCAAATGTAATATCGGAGTATGATAGAAGAGAGTTCTCATCCTTAATGTCCTCATTTGTAACAGCATATATTTGTATTTTGTAATCTGATAGCTCTTCGCTACTAACTGTGTCTGCAGAGTACATTCTTACACTTGATAATTCTTGATCATAAAATGTTTCCCAAAGTATTCCCTCTATATCTTGTCCAATCTTCATGTTATCGCTCTCGTATGTTGGATCTATACTTAGCCACCCATACTCAGGTACCCATATTTGAACCCACTGATGTCTAACATTACCACTTTCATTTGTCTTTGATAGAACATCTAAATTTGCATATCCAAGTGCAGCTCTTGCAGGTATTCCTTGGGCTCTTAGTAATGCAATCATAGAGTCTGCATACTCCATACATACAGAACCTCCTCCTTGTAATGCTGCTTTAGCTCCAATTCTTTGATTGTTCTCAGCTATTTTACTTTGATCATACTCTAATATTTCATTTACATATTTGTAATCACTTCTAACTATATCCATTAAATATGTTTTGTCTGTTGCTAATTTTCTTGCTTCCTCAACAATGAATGGATCATTTACTTCCCAATATTTTGTAGCAGAAGTATACTTAGAGAGTTTACTGTCCTTAGAAATATCCTCTACATATTTAGTAAATTCTAGATTCGGAATTTCTCGTTTGTTGATAAGAGAGTTCTGTTCTACCCATATATATCCTGAAATGTATATATCAGTACTTTGATTTGCGGGTACTTCAAATTTAGCATTTATATTTCCTTCCTCGTCCATAGTGATACGTGTAGGAGTTGGTATTATTTTCTCTATTTTTACCTTTTGATTTGTCTCAGAAAGTTCCCTTGGAAGAGATAGCTCATATATATTAGTAGATAAGGCACTTATTACGTCCGAATATCTTTCAGGAACAATTTCATCAGTTTTAGGTGCTGTATATTTTAATTCAAACCTATACAACTGTTGAGTTCCAAACTCTAAGTATATAGATTGTCCTAAACGATCTTTAGAGTCGAAATAATAAATAGTTTTTTCATCGTTTTCTTCTGTACGATATGTTGAAGGGTATATTTTTGCGAGTGGGGGAATAGTAGCATCTGTAACTACCTTAAGGTTATATGAGAGAGCTGTTTTAGTTCCTGTTGTTGGGTCAATTTGTTCAAATATAGTATCTTTATTTAATGCATGAGATTGTATTAAAACCCAATCATTAACCATTTTAACTAGATCATGTGTTTTATACCTTACATATATCCTATATGGTGAACCATATATAGTTTGTTTGTAATTTGGAACTTTAACATATATACCATCTCCTAGTTCTAATTCTTCTACTGTGTATAAGATTGCTTTCCCTTTTTCATCTGTTACAGTAAGAGAGTCAAGCTTAAATTGTCTTTCTATTTCTACTTCATACTCCTTTGTTTGTGGTAAGTCTGGAATATGAAATATCTTCTCTCCCTGTGTAGAGTAAAGGTACTTCTTGTTCATTACCTCCCTTATATATTCTGTAGTGAAATCAATAACATTAGAGCCTGTTGTATATGTTAATGTAGTGTTGTTTTGAATTACAAAATCACTACTTTGAGCTAATATTCCTTTGTAGGATATTAGTAGGAAGGAAAAGGTAAGAAATATTTTAAAAAAGTTTTGGGTATTTAATCTCATGTTTAATATATTACTTTAGAATTAATATCTTTGAAAGTGGTATAATCTGGGTCGTAATATATTAAGTAAATGGCAGTAAATATGGATAATATTGTAAGGTCACATACACTCTCTTTGGGGATAGTTGGATTGCCAAATGCGGGGAAGTCTTCTTTGTTTAATGCATTAACAAAGAAATCAGTTCCTGCAGAGAACTATCCATTTTGTACAATAGATAAGAATATTGGAGTAGTAGAGATTCCTGATAGTAGGTTAGATATGTTATCAAAGTTTTTTGATGCTCAGAAAATAGTTCCATCTGTAATGACATTCGTAGATATAGCAGGATTAGTAAAAGGAGCTTCGAAAGGAGAGGGGTTAGGTAACCAATTTCTTTCACATATTAGAGAGGTAGATGTAATAATATACGTACTCCGAGCTTTTAATAGTGAAGAAATAGTACATGTATATAATAGAGTAGACCCTGTTGATGATTTTGAGATTGTACAATCAGAATTAATTATCAAAGATTTAGAAGCTGTTGAGAAAAGACTTGCACTTGTAATAAGGAATAGTAAATCGGGTGCTACGGATGATTTACAACTACAAAGGAATGTACTAGAGAAAGCTAAGAATTGGTTAAATGAGGGAAAACCTATAATTGATATGAAATTAACTCCTGAAGAGAGTGAAGTTATTCGTGAACTATGGTTACTTACTAATAAGCAGAGATTATTCTTACTTAACTGTAAGGAAGGTTTGGAAGGAGAGAAAATGAATGATTGGATTGAAGGATTGGCTAAAATATCCAATGATCCAGCACATGAATATATATTAAAGGTAGATATTAAACTTCTTTCAGATTTAGCTAATATGCAAGAGAGTGAATTAAATGAATATATTGAATTGCTTGGTAGTAAGCCAATTACTGTTGAGGATGTTATTTTAGCTGCATATAATAGGTTGAATTTAATAACCTTTTATACTGGTTCTCAAAAAGAGTGTAATGCATGGAGTATAGAGAAAGGTGCTAATGTAAAAAGTGCTGCAAGTGTTATACATACAGATTTAGGTAAGAACTTTATTACGGCGGATGTTGTTAATGTTGATAGTATGCTTAAAGTAGGTGGATGGAATAAAGCAAAAGAGGAGGGCTTAGTAAAGAATATGGGGAGAGAATATATAGTTAACGATGGAGACTATATTATTATTCTTGCTAATGGATAATACAATTGTAATATCTTATTTTTTCTGCTAAAATCCATTCGCATTGAACATTAAGTTAAAAGAGTAAGATAGATGTTAGTAGAGAGAGAAAAACAATTCAAAAATTACGAAATGATGGTAGTATTTAAGCCATTGCTTCCTGACGACCTAAGAAAGAGTATACATAAGGAGTTTATGGATATGATGGAACAGGGTGGAGGTGAAGTATTAGATGTGGATGTTTGGGGTAAGAGATACCTATCTTTTAAGATACAGGGCCATAATGAGGGATACTATATCGTTTATAACTTTAGGGGATTACCTAAGAATATAAATGAAATGAAGAGGTTATTACAATTAAAACAAGAGATATTAAGATTTATGATTGTAGAGAGTGATAACCCAGGAGCAATAGGAAAGGGAATTAAGAAAAAAGAAATAGAGGTATAATTCAATATTAGTTAATGTTTGGTTGGTAATATTAAGGTAAGTTAAATTTATATATATACAAAAATGTCAGCAAGGTCTTTAAATAAAGTTCAGTTAATTGGTAATTTAACAAGAGAGCCAGAGTTAAGATATACAACTGGAGGTACTCCTGTAGTTACTTTTGGGTTAGCAACAAATAAATCATGGAAAGATCAAGGTGGAGATATAAAAGAGATTGCAGAGTTCCATAACATAGTAGCTTGGAATAAGATGGCTGAAATATGTCAGCAATTACTTGCTAAGGGAATGAAGGTTTACATAGAGGGTTCCCTAACAACAAGATCATGGGAAGCAGAAGATGGTAGTACAAGATACAAAACAGAGGTCAGGGTAAATGATATGATTCTTTTAGATAGTAAAGGTAAGCAGGGGGCAGGATTAGAAGGAGCACAAAATAGTAATAGTGAAGAAACAGAAGAAGTAGTAGAGACTACTCCTGTTGAGGAAGAGACTGATAGTAATAATGAAGATCCTTTAGAGGATTCTGATTTACCATTTTAATTTGAATAGTACCGATTAATGGCAGAGGTTAAGGTAAAAGAAGAAATAAAAGTAGTCGCACCATCCATAGAGGATGTATTTGATGAAAAAACCGTTACCGAAGAAGAAACAGATGATTCATATGGTGGAAAGAAAAAGATTAGAAAAAGAAGAAAGATTGTCCAAAATCTTTCATGTCCACTTTGTGATTCAGGTGTAAAGGAAGTATCATACAAAGATGTATATCAATTGAAAAAGTTTACTTCAGTAAGAGGTAAAATTATTTCTACAGAGAAATCTGGAGCATGTCATAAACACCAAAAGCAGTTAAAGAGAAGTATTAAGAGGGCAAGATTTATGGCATTACTTCCATATGTATCAAGAGAGGTTTAATTAGATATTAAAGATATTGAATAGAGGCCGAAAGGCCTCTTTTTGTTTTAATATTCTTCTTTAACTGGTAAACTGTTTGTAATGGATCGACTGCCTATTTTAAAGAAAAATGCATACTTAATTGTATTGGTTAAAGATAACTATATTTTTGCTAATTTAGCATATACTGATTTTGTAGCCCAAAGGACATATTTACTCTCAGATATTACAGATTTATCACCATTAAAGTTTAGATTAGATGATATTGTATTTAACAAAAAATTTTGGTTTGAATATTTTAATGCCTTAGAAAAAGAATTTGATTGGGATATTGTTAATAGAGAATATGAAGATATTTTTAAAATAATTGATTTTAAGGAAGAGGGGGTAGGGGTATCTGGTATTAAGGTACTTGTAGATGATAATCAGCCATTTTTCAATAATATATATAAGTCTATAAAAGAATTCTCTGGTGATGTAGTTTTAAGAATCCTTGATGATAAATATATAGAGGGACTTACAAAAGGTCTTTTAGATAGGTTAGGCTATGACGATATTCTCTGGTTGGATTTAGATCTTTCTCATTTCTCTATATATCGCACAAATAGAGTATCTCACGGTTCTGGAATGTTTAAAAAAGAACAGAGTAGTGGTATTCAATTTAACAGTAGTAAGATTGATTGGAATAATGAGATTGGATTAATAGACTTTATTAAGAGTTCTCAATTACAAGCATTTCTTTCAGTAGATTCATCTTCAGAGGAGATATCTGATAAATGGGCAAACTTTGTTGCTCATAGTTGTGAATATATTATAGAGCCCGTTGTAAATGATTTGTTAAGAGCATTTACAACAGTTCAGAATCTTTCTACAAAGAGAGAACACAAAGATAAGCTAGAGGGATTTGGAAGAAAAGATAGTGCAATATTTGTCACAGGTAAATTGGGAAGACTTTTAAATAATAGAGATTTGTTACTCTCTACAATAGATGGATTAGAATTGGAAGGTGTTTTTGACTTGTTTGTTGATAATAATAATACTGTTTTAACATTTGGTAAGAGTATGACAGAAACAGTAGAAACAGAGGAGATATTGGTATTAAAAGGAGATATTCTTCCTAAGGCATATAAGGTGGTAATTCCTGAAATAACTTCTTCAAGGAGTAAAAATAAGGTAATGTTTTCAGGTAAGATATTAAGTCAAGACTTTGAGAATCCGAAAGAAATATATGCACTTAATCCTGCACTGGAGATATTAAAATTACCATTGGGTAAGAATAAAACGATAGTAGAAGGTAGTTTAAAAAATGGTGCAGAGCTATCTCATCATACATCAAATAATATTGAATTTCTGTCATCTATTGGTGGGGTTGTATATGAATATTTAGTAATAGATTGTAGAGGTAAACCAATTGTATATGGTCCTAAAACATATGATAACAAGATAAAATTAAAACTTTGGGAAAGTGGAAATAAAGAGTAGGATATTTGAAAAATATACGGATTTTAAATTTAATATTCCTCTTTTTAATAACGATAAGGTAGTTATTAAAGAAGGTAATATAAATGTAGGAGATATTCTTTTAAAGAGGTCTCAAAGTACATTGAAAAAATCTCTGTATGTTCCTAAAATGCTTAATTGTAAAGTAGAGGAATCAGAGAAATATCTTTTAAGAATGGATGGAGAGTATGTAGAAAGGGATGAGATATTAGCAAAGAAATTAGCATCTTCTGGTTTAACATTTACAGAGATTACTTGCCCTGTAAGTGGAGTATTAGAACTCTCAAGAATTAAACAAGGATATATAGATATACTTGGAGAAGAGGTAGAGTCTGTATTTAAAAGTGATTTTACTGGTTATGTAAATGGTATTAATCCTACTGATGGACTTACAATTACATCTAATGCTGTTTGTGTAGATGGGGTAGTTAGTACAAAGAGTAGTGGTAAACTGTTTGGTAATTTAGAAATACTTGGAGATGGAGAGAGTATATTAACTGAGAGTTCACTAGATGTGGACTATACTGGTAAGATAGTGTGGGTTGGTCCATACCTTTATAACAGAGTAGCTGTGGAGCTTTTTGAAAGAGGTGCTATTGCAATTCTTACATATTCAATGTCATATAATGAGTTTAGAAATATTGGACTTCCAATAATGATATTAGGAGGGTTTGGATCTGTACATTGTGATAGTTTGTTTCTTAATAGGATAATATCTTTAAAAGGGAAATTTGTAATTGTTGATTGTAGTGAGAACCAACTCTTTGTTGTTACGGACTCAGATATAAAGAATAAGGGTTGGTTTGTTGATATGTATATCAACCAACATGTCATATCTAGATCTACATTGACAAATGGGTATATAGGGAGGGTGTTAGAGTATGATCAAGATAGTGGTATGGTAATGGTTGATTTTGGTAAAAAGGGAACCTCTTTGATACATTTAGGGCTACTCGATTTCATCGATTTGTAATTATCCTTTAATGGGTAATATAATCTAACTTAGATTACTTTAAAAGAGACTACTATGGAAACTAACAATAGTAATGGTGCTAAAACCTTTGGGATATTAATGCTAGTAGTAATAACATTTTGCGTAGGTGTTATTTTCGGTAGAAGTATAGATTCTTCTTCTTTAGACTTACTCTCCTTTGGAAAGACAAGCAATATAGAGTTCAATTTGTTCTGGGATGTGTGGAACCTAATGGAAGATAGGTATGTCGAGAAAGATAAAGTGTCGGAAGAGGATAGGGTATATGGTGCAATTAAGGGATTAGTAGATTCATACGATGATCCTGCAACAATATTTCTTACCCCAGAGGAGACAGAAAGTTTTAACGCTTCTAATGAAGGTAAGTATTTTGAGGGAATTGGTGCAGAATTAGGTTATGAAGATGGAGCTATTATAGTTGTAACACCAATTGATGGTTCACCAGCAAAGGCTGCTGGTATAAGGGCAGGGGATTACGTTCTTTCTATAGATGATTATGAGGTTAAGAATGGAGATAATATATATGAGATAGTCCAAAAGATTCGTGGGGAAGCAAATACTGTAGTAAAAATTAAAGTACTTCATAAGGGTGAATTAGAACCAGTTAGTTTAGAGATAACTAGAGGTGAGATAACTGTTCCTAGTATGACTGTCTCATACGTTGGTACTAAGAAGGATGTTGCATTAATTGATATTGCAAGATTTACAGACTCTTCATATGAAGAGTGGGCTACAAATTGGGATAATATAGCAACAGAAGTAGAAGCAAAGGGAGTTAAAAAAATATTAGTTGATTTAAGGGGTAATCCTGGAGGATATTTTGATGCAGCTATATATGCAGCTGATGATTTTATTGATAGTGGAAAGATAATATCAAAGCAGGAAGATGGTGATGGAAATGTTCAAGTATTTAGTTCCGAAAGTGGTGGTAGGTTATTAAATAAAGAAGTTATTGTTCTCGTAGATAATGGTAGTGCATCTGCATCTGAAATATTCGCTGGTGCTTTGCAAAAGAATGGTATAGGTCAAGTATTGGGTACTAAAACATATGGTAAGGGTACAGCACAAAGCGTAATAGATTTAAGGGGTGGTGCAAGTATACATGTAACTATTCTTAAATGGTTACTCCCAGATGGGCAATGGTTAAATAGAGACAATCCTATTACCCCAGATGTTATAATAGAGAACACGACTCAGGATTTTCTTAAAGGTGTAGATAAACAGTATGAAGAGGCTTTGAAGTTAATAAACAATTAATTTGTTAACTATATAAATATGGAAAACGAAGAGAAGAAAGTAGAGGATACTCGGGTCTCAGAAAAGGTAGATATAGTGAAAAAGGATAAGATAAAAGTACCTAGATTAAACTTTGATAATTACAAGCATCTAAAAGTATTTGGGATTTCATTAGTAGTAATTGCTATTTTACTTTCAATATCCGTTTGTATATTACTACTTGTTAGGTATTCAGATACAGTACAGAGTTGGGTAATTAAAGACGAAAATAATCAAGAGAATACTCCTACAATCACTGTAACAGAAGAGGAGAACGTTATTATTAATGTTGTAAAAAACTCTTCAGAGTCTGTAGTAAGTATTGCAATTAGTCAGCTAACATTAAAAAGTGGAGAGGGTTTGGTAGATGAAGTAAGTAATATTGGTACTGGTTTTATAGTTGAATCCAATGGTGTAATTATAACGAATCAGCATGTGGTTTCAGATACATCTGCAAAATACAAGGTAATTACTAGTGATGGAAAGGAGTATGAGGTTATAGAAATTTTGAGGGATGATAGTAATGATATTGCAGTATTAAAAGTAGATGCTACATCTTTGAAGGCATTACAGTTAGGAGATTCAGATAACTTAGTTGTGGGTCAAACAGTAATAGCTATTGGAAATCCATTAGGAGAGTATGCAGGAAGTGTTACAACAGGTGTAATTAGTGGATTAAAGAGGTCTGTAACAACTTCTTCTGGTTGGTTTGGTACCTCACAGAAGGTGTATGAGGATGTAATACAAACTGATGCGGCTGTTAACCCTGGTAACTCTGGTGGACCATTAATAAGTTCAGAGGGCAAAGTTGTAGGTGTAAACTTCGCAACTACATCGGGTGCTGATAATTTGTCATTTGCACTACCAATTAATAGGGTAAAACAAAGACTTGAGGAATACAGAACATATGGTAAATTTATTAAACCTTATATAGGTATCTCATATCAAATGATTTCAGAGTATGAGGCAATGTATTATCAAAATGTTGTAGCCGGAGCATTAGTAGTTAATATTGATCCTCAAGGTCCTGCATCGGCTACGGATCTTAAAAGAGGTGATATTATTACTAAGATAAATGGAGAAGCTGTTGAACAATCTCTATCATTCCTTATCCAATCTTACAAAGTAGGGGAGGAGATAACTTTAGAGGTATGGAATAGTGGAGATAGTAGGAACATAAAAATTACATTAGTAGAGGCAGAGTAATTTACTGTATTAATATAAAACGGCTCCTTTCAAAGGAATCTTGTATTACAGAAATTTTCTTTCTAGGATAATATTTCTTTGCTAGTTTATGTGTATCTTCAATTATAGAAGTTTCTGTTTCAAGATATATTGCTGTAACACTTATTTTCTTTCCCTTTATTTGCTCAAATAGCCTTTTATATAACTCTAAACCAGTCTCCCCACCATCCAGTGCTAATCTAGGTTCATAATCTAAAACACTTTTATTAAGCTTTGTATACATCTCAGTTGGTATATATGGAAGGTTTGCAACAATTAAAGTATTACCTTTTAGAGGGGTAATATCACATATTAAATCATTCTTTACCCATTTAATATGCTTTTTCTTTAATACATTCTCTTCATTAATCTGTGCTATCTTTAAAACCTTCCTTGATATATCTGTTGCATAGATTGAGTAGGGTGATATATCTTTAAGTAAAGATGCAATTGAAATGGCTATACACCCACTACCTGTACCAACATCAATGATATTTTTTATTTTCTTCTTTTTAATCAAATCTACGGACTGATATACCATTTGTTCAGTTTCAATTCTTGGTATTAAAGTATCCTTTGTTACCTTAAATTGGATACCACAAAACTGTACATATCCAGATATATACTCCCAAGGTTCTTGTTTAAACAATCTTTCAAAGATATTACTTTCAGAAATATGTCTTTTCTTTTTTAGGTATTCAGAAATTTCTCTTGATATTCTGTGATAATCGGGATATTTAATCTCTTGTAAGAATTTTTGTATTCTAAAGATATTGGCTAAGTTACTTTTCATTTTTAAGAAGTTCTAGTTGAATACCATCGATTACATCATTTGTTAACTTCTCCAAATCACCAGAAAGAACTTCCTCAATATTATGCCATGATTTCTTTACCCTATGATCAGTTATTCTGTTTTGAGGGAAGTTATATGTCCTAATTTTTTCGGCTCTCATACCACCACCTATTTGAGAGGATCTCATATTGGATCTTTTATCTGCTTCTTCTTGTCTCTTTTTCTCGTACAGTCTTGATCTTAAAAGAGCCATAGCTTTCTCTTTGTTTTGTGCTTGATGTTTTGTTTCTTGGCAACTTACTACTATTCCTGTCTCAAAGTGAGTAATTCTTACTGCTGAGTCTGTTCTGTTTACACATTGCCCACCAGCTCCTGATGCTCTCATTACATCAATTCTAATATCTTCTGGGTTTATCTGTATATCAATTTCTTTTGCTTCAGGGAGTATTGCGACAGATGCAGTAGAGGTATGAATTCTACCGGAGGATTCAGTAACAGGTACTCTTTGTACTCTATGTACACCACTTTCGTACTTAAGTTTTTTAAACACATTCTTACCATTTATATGTGCAATTACTTCTTTGTATCCACCTCCTTCAGTTACACTACTATCTATTATTTGTATCTCCCAACCATTTTTTAAAGCAAAATTCTTGTACATGTTAAAAAGTTCTGCAGCAAAAAGAGAAGCCTCATCTCCACCAGCTCCGGCCCTTATTTCTAATATTGCAGATCTGTTATCATCTACATCTGTAAACTCTCTTTCAATCTTTAATTTTTTAATACTCTCTTCTTCCTCTTTGATCTTTTCTTCTACATCTTCAATCTCTTGATTTGCTAATTCTATTAATTCTTTGTCATTAGATTCTTTTAATATGTTTTCTGCTTCCTCATATTTTTTAATACTATTTTGAATTGATTGAGTGTGAAAATATAGTTGAGAGTAGTAGTTAAGGTCAGAACTTAGCTGAGACATGTTCTCACCATTGTGTATATTAGACATCTTAGATTCTAAAGCTTCCTTCTTTGTCTTAATTTCCTCTATTTGATAGTTTGTTTTTAGCATTTGTATGTCCATACCTATGGATAATATCATTTAAATGAATAAATTAGGAGGTGTTACTTAGAGATGTTTGCGTTAGCAAGCATATCTTTGAGTGTAAGAGTAGAGGATGGACCTGTTTCCATTTTGTTCTTTTTAGTTTTTCTTTCAGCCATTTTTTCCCTCTTGGTTTTAAAAGACATGGTTGCTGTTTTCTTTGCTCTCTCTTCAAATCTCTTAACCAAATTCTCTGTGTCTACAATCTTTTGTTCCCCAGTATAAAATGGGTGACACTTTGAACAAAGTTCAACATTTAATGTGTCAGTAGCTAAAGTTGAACCTGTTACAAATGTATTACCACAGGAACAAACTACTTTCAATTCACTGTTATATTTTGGATGTATATTCTTCTTCATAACAAGGAGGATTATAACAGATGGAAAAGGTTGTGTCTATAATGGGAAGGAGTATTTTAGAGAAGAAAAGGAGGCTTAAAGCCTCCTTCCTTTTATTTTATCTCAATCTGTTTCATTTGAGATTCTTTTGCTTTTGGTAACTTTACTGTAAGTATTCCATCTTCAAAAGAGGCATCTACATTTTCTGTATTTACAGAGGAGGGTAGATTAAAACTTTGAGAGTATGAATATGATTGAAGAGTTTTAAGGAAATATTTCTTTTCCTTTTCTTCTTTCTCTTCTTTACTCTTTCCTTCAATACTTAAGGTGTCTCCAGATACAGATATTTTAATATCTTCCTTCTTAATACCTGGCATAGCCATTTTTACAAATATTGTATTATCTTCCTCCCAAATATTTGCAGAGAGATCCTCAAATCCTCTAAACATATCGTCCCATCTATTTAATGGGGTGAAGTTAAAGAAGTCATCCATTAAAGATCGGATTGGTGTATATACAGTTTCTTGAGGTTTTTGATTTATTTTTACTATCTTCATAGTATTTTTAAATATTAAAATTTAAATATATATGATTAGCAAAGTATAGCGCCGAGTGCTAAATGTTGTCAAGAGGGTTTGTAAGAATATTGATGTGTTTCCGTTGATTTTAGTCAAAGAAAAAAATATACTAGAGCAATATATGAAATATTCAAAAAGAATTGAAAATAGAGTGAGTAGGATAGAGGGACAGATTGGTGGTGTAAAAAGGATGATGAAAAGTAATGCAGAAGAGGATAAGGTGATGACTCAGTTGCAAGCTGTAATATCTTCTTTAGAGAGTTTGAAATTAGAAATGATTAGAAAACAGATGAAAGAAACCTTGGTAGATGATATTAGAAAATCTTTAGGGTTGTCAGATGCATAAATCTGGTATACTCTACAGTGTTACTGCCCAATAAGATGTTAAATAGTAAATATGAAGATTAAAAGTCTAGGTTGGTCTTCCTTTCAATTAAGTACAGGTGATACTACCGTTCTTACAGACCCTCTCGCATTAAAACAGAGTGGATTGAGTTTAAGCAAGAGTAGCGCAGATGTCGTTCTTTTCACAGATAAGGGGTTGGAGGGGAAAGAGAATATCTTAGCTGAAAATGATTTATTAAAGAAAGTAGAACCAGAGCATAGGGATAAGATAATAGAGATATCATCTCCTGGAGAGTTTGAAATTGGCGGATTAATGATTAGAAGAGATGTTGATTCTACATTCTTTACAATAGATGAAACCGTACTGCGAGTTGTATATATGGGTTTGTTAAAAAATGATATAGATATTTCATTAGCAAAGGATTTAGGGGATGTGGATGTATTGATAATTCCAATTGGTAATGGTGATCTCTTTGTAGAATATGAGAAATTAGAAAAGATAATTAATTACATAGATCCTACAATTTTAATTCCATGTGCTTATAAACAGGATGGTTTAAAAATTGGTAAGGACTTAAAGAGTAGAGAAGACTTTATTAAATACTTCGGTTTTACTAATGTAAGAGAAGAAACATATGTTAATGTTACTCCAACAGTTGAGCAGGAGAACAAAAATATGGAAGTAATATTTCTTAAATAAAAATATATGGATAGAGTTCCGCCTCAAAACTTAGAAGCAGAGAAATCAGTTTTAGGTTCAATACTTTTAGATAAAGATGCATTGATAAATGTATCTGGGTGGTTAAAACCTCAACACTTCTATGATGATCGTCATGTTGCAATATATAAGAGTGTATTAGAACTTTTTGAGAGTGGTCTTCCAATAGATTTAGTTACAGTTTCAGATAAGTTGAAGAAAAGTAAGATATTAAGCAAGGTAGGAGGTAGGGCATATCTTACTGAGTTAGCATCATTTGTTCCAACTTCTGCACACGCTGAGGAGTATGCAAATATTGTAAAGGAGACAGCTACAAGGAGAGGTTTAATATCCTCATCTTCAGAGATTACAAAAATGGCATATGATGAAACAGTTGGAGTTGCCGAGGTAGTGGATAGATCAGAGACATTACTATTCGATGTAGCTCAGGAGGGAATAAAGAGTAACTTTGTGCATATTAAGGAACTACTTAAAGATGCATATGAGAGAGCTGCACATGCTAAAGAATCAGACGACTATTCTGGTATTTCAACTGGTTTTAGAGAATTGGATGTATTACTTGGTGGATTCCAAAAATCTGACTTAGTTATCGTTGCTGCAAGACCGTCTGTAGGTAAAACTTCTCTTGCGCTAGATATGATGAGGCATGCTTCTTTAGTTGAGAAAAAGAATGTAGCATTCTTTTCTTTGGAAATGTCCAATATGCAAATTATGGATAGACTACTGGGTATGCAATCGGGTATTCCTTTCTGGGAAATTAGAACAAACAAATTAACCGAAGAGAAGGTTGTTAAATTAGCAAATACAATGGGTGAGCTGGCTGATGCAAATATATATGTCGATGATATGGCTGGACAGCATATTAATCAAGTAAGAACCAAAGCAAGGAGATTAGCATTAGAACAAGGAGTAGATATTATTTTTGTTGACTACCTTCAGCTTATGCATGGTAATAGTAAAGAGAGTAGAACTTTGGAGGTAGCGGAGGTATCTCAAGGATTAAAGAATCTTGCTAAAGAATTAAATGTTCCTGTAGTTGCTCTTTCACAGCTTTCTCGTGCTATTGAACAAAGACAGGGAAGAAGACCACAGCTATCTGACTTGAGAGAGTCAGGTTCTATTGAACAGGATGCTGATGTTGTAATATTTTTGGATAGGGAGGAAACATGGAATCCAGATACTGAAAAGAAGGGAACTGCGGAGGTATTTGTTGCAAAGCATAGGAATGGTCCAACCGGTATAATAGATTTAGCATTTGTAAAAGAAATAGCCAGTTTCAGAAATTTGTACAAAGAAGGAAAGTAGTATATACAATACATATTTTATTGATATATAATACTTGAATTAGGTCGAGTGGTGGAACTGGCAGACACGCGGGACTCAAAATCCCGTGCTAGCAATAGTGTGAGGGTTCAACTCCCTCCTCGACCAGATTCTTAATATTTATTGAGATTAAAATGGAGAATTTTATACTTGGTTTCTTTGATTTCGTTGGGAATTTAAATTTTGATATGTTGGGAACATTTCTTAGCTTTGTGTTAGTTATTTTCTGGTTGGTATTAATAGGATGGGTTTGGATTGATTCAGGGGAGAGGACTTCAAAGAAGAGTATAAGGATAACATACTTACTTTTAGTCATAATATTAAATATTCCAGGGTTAATAATATATTTGATTATTAGACCAAGTGAAACGATTGAGGAGATTTACTGGGCTGATTTAGAGAGAAGATATCTTAAATTTGAGACATCAGAACTAGGTGATTGTCCAAAGTGTGGTAGTCAGCTATTCCCAGGATTTGTATTTTGTACCAACTGTGGTTTTGAGATAAAGAAGAAATGTCCTTCATGTGGTATGTTAATAAACAAAGATCATAAGCATTGTGAATACTGTGGAACTCAAGTGAGAGAAAGGGCCGTAGGAGAAGAGCAGTATCCTAATGCTCAAGTTATGGAACAACAGGTATTAGCTTCAAAGGAACATGCTACTCAAACAGTTGAATCTAAGAGGACTAAGTACAAGACAGGTAGTAGTTTTGCTGTAAAGTTAGGTAGTGGTATTCTTGCATTACTTGATACTACAAAGACCAAGCTAAATTCAAAAACAAAAGCTGTAGAAATAGAACAGGTAATTGTAAATAAAGATTCAGAGCAAACAAATAAAGGGAAAAAGAAAAAGAAGAATAAAAAGAAAAAGAGAAGATAGAAATTTTGATAGAATAGGAAGTATAAAGTATTAGGAAATTGATTGTGAACGAACTGCTATTTAGAACAAATGAGATTATTAGAAATATTCACCCATTAGTTGTATATTCAGTAATCTTTCTTTGTGGCTTGTATGTATTCTGGAGAGGAAGTGCAGAGTCTAGAAAAAACAGATCATCTGTTTTTGATATGTTTTTAGTATCAGGTCTTTTAAGTGGTATCGTTGGGAGAATTGTATACATCATATTGGAGTGGGAAACATTTAGATTATTTATTTGGTACTGGTTACCATATGAGAAGTATGGAGAAGATATATATTTTTTTAGACTTCTTCCTTGGAGATTCTTTAGTATATGGGATGGTGGTTTAGTAATATTAGGAATGTTTGTTTCATTATTAATATTTATGACCTTCTATGCTTTAGTATTGAAGAAATGGAGATTAAAGCATATGTTTTTTCCAATATATTTCTCCTCAACCACTATGTTAGGGCTTTCGTTTATGTATATTGGTATTAATAGTGGTTTCAATGATTGGATATATAAAGGTTTAGTATTGATAGCTTTATTAGCAGTATTTTTCTTACTGTTTAAATTTATATACAAAGTTGTTAAGAATCCACTAAGGGAGAAATATGTATTGGGTTATGTAGGATTTTTAGTTGTTTTAATTTCTTCTTTGTATATCTCCTATCTATATCTTACAAGTGAGTTGTCATTCTTAGAGGATGTTTTAATTGCTATCTTTGTAATATGGTCAATAGTTATGGGCATATCCTTTATTGTTGACTTAAAGATGGCTAGAGTGCGTATTGAAAGTGTTTCAGCTGTAAGGTCGGTTAAGTTAAAATAGTATGAAAAAAGATATATATACTTTTTCCCTTTCAGTCTTGATTTCATTAATAAATGTTTTTCTTTCGGTATACTTTTTTTCTAATAACGGGTGTGTAAAAAATAGGGGAGTCGCGTTTGGAATAGATATAATATATGAAGAAATAATATCGTTTTTAATACTATCCTTCTTAATATTTATAGGTACTAGGGTAAAGGGTATAATAAGGTATTTAACATTTGGTGTTGTAATACTAGGTTTTAGTAATTTTGTAGTTAGAGTGTTTCTAAAATACATATGTGACTATATTAATGTCTTTAATATGTCCTTAAATATTGCAGATATTTTCATAGTTATATATGCTCTCTTAATTATCTTAATTTGTATTTTCGATAAAGATGGAAAGTGTAATAGAGGATAAATATATTGGACAGAGATTAGATAGTGTTGTGCACAGCATCCTAGAGGAAATGGGGAATATATCTTTAACAAGATCTTTAGTACAAAATTACATAGAAAAGGGGTGTAGTGTAAATGGAAATATATGTAAAAAAGCGTATAGATTTAAGGAAAGAGATGTAATATACATTGATGAGAAATATTGGTTGGATATTAATAATAAGTTGGATTTAAGCAAGGAGATTCTTCCACAGAAAGGGGATTTAGATATTAGGTATGAAGATGAGGAACTAATTGTTTTGTATAAACAGAAAAATTTAGTTGTCCATCCTGGAGTAGGAAATAGTGATAGAACTTTAGCTAATTTCATTCGTTACTATTTAGAAAGTAAAAATGAATATGATGGTTTACTAGACAAGGGGGGTATTGTTCATAGGTTGGATAAGGGGGTCTCAGGTTTAATGGTTGTTGCAAAAAATAAGCATACACAAGAATATTTAAGAGGTTTGTTTAAAAGGCATGAGGTAATAAAGATATATCATGCATATCTGGAAGAAAGTAATGAGTACAAAAATATTGATCAGGATTTGGATATTGAAAAATACTTAGAAAGAATGAATATAGATATTGAACCTTGGAAAAAGTGGGAAAAAGTGGAAGGATATATAGGAAGAAGTAGTAGGGATAGATATAAGATGGAATTCAAAAGATATGAGTTTGATGGTTCTAAATACGCTTTAAGCTATGTATTGTATTCTAACAACCAAGCATTAATAAAGATTGAAACTGGGCGTATGCATCAAATTAGGGCTACACTTAAATACTTAGGCTTACATATTAAAGGAGATTCTCTTTATGCGGAAGGTAGGGTTAATAGTAACAGTATAATGTTGGAGGAAGTACTTCTTAGTTTTGTAAAGGAGAATGGAAATAGATTAACTTTTAAAGTTTAAATATGAGTACAGGTAGAGAAAGATACAGAGCATCGGTTGAAAAGAAAAAGCCAAAAATAAAAATTAAATTTGGTAATGTTTTGTTTTATCTTTTTTGTACATTACTCCTTGCAGGAGGGATATACTCATATATTAGCTTTAACAATGTAAAAAATGAGAATCCTTTAGAAGGAGGAAATACGGAATATTACTTACTTTCAAGTAAGAAAGATGCTCTTGAAAAAACATTGGTAGTATTTGAGGAGGAGTATAACGAGTCTGAAAGGATAAGTAGGGTATATTTGTACTTGGAGAATAAGGATAAACAGATTTCAATACTTGTGTATTTGCCAGGATGGGTAGAGTATGCAGGATTAGAAGAGGATTTCGGTAATACAGTTCCAGTGTCTTCGTTTAAATATGCTGGAGAGTTTAAACAGAGAGGCAGAGGGGTTGAGTATGCAATATGGCAAATAGAACAAGTTTTAGGTACTAATATTGATGAATATATATGGTTTAATGCATCATCGTTCAAGGTCTTTAGTGAGAAGCTGGGAGAATCAACGGGAGACCCAATATATGCTCAATACTATGCAAATGGTTTCGAAGCATCAGATGATGCCTTTTTTCTTAATAGCTTTATCTCAAGATTGGGTTGGGTTAATCTAATTTTTTCTGCATCTAAGTTTAAAGATTCAGAATCAACTGTTTATTCCTCTTTACCAACACTAGCAAGTACTGTTGTTAAGTTAAAACAAATAGAGCAGGGAACACTTTCTTCTAGACCTTATATCATTGATTTAAGTGATAACAAATACCTTTCTCAAGAAGAATTGGTTGATAGCGGGGGTATATCAAATACAATCAAAACAAGTGAGTTTGATGCTACTTGGAGAGAGCATATAGATAGTATGATTGATCGTGAGCTAGAGAAAGAGAGAACAAGAGTTGAGGTTTATAATGGGAGTGGAGTAACTGGTGCTGCAGGGCAGTATGCAAGAAGAATTAGAAATAGTGGGTGTGAGGTAGTAAGGTTTGAAAATGCTCCAAATAATGTAGACAATACAATCTTTTATGTTCCGAATAAGGAAGAATACAATGATTCCCTATCTACGATAATGGAGATATTCCCTGGTCAATATGAAATAATAGAGGGTAGGCCATCATTTATGACAACAGGAGATATTGTTATCATTTTGGGTAAAGATATCTCTAGGATGTACTCTTTTTAAGAGTATCTTCTAAATATTCTCTTTCTAGGGTAAAATGTCTATGTTATGACTATGCCAATTGTAATATTAATACTTATATTTGCTTCTCTTCTTTTTGTAGCCTTCGTTTTTCTTGTCGGTGGTAAATCAAAGGAAGAATCAGTGGTTTTTGATGAAGTAAGAAATCCATTAATAATGCAGATATTAGTTCCAAAAGAGAATGATAGAACTCCATTAGCTGCCGAGCAGATGTTTGCCTCCATACATGGTATATTGGGAGATTCTAGAAAATCAGAAGATTTAATTAGTTTTGAGATAGCTTCAAGTGGTAATGAGGGTATAAAGTTCTACAGTGTTGTGCCACACCATTTAGCAAAATTTGTAGAGGGTCAAATATATGCTCAATATCCAAATGCAGATATTAGATATGTGGATGATTATGCAAAAAACAAAGAAACGGAAAAACAGTTGTTTGTTACAACAGGAGAAGTAGAATTAGAAAAAGACTATATATTCCCGATTAAAACATTTAGAAATTTTGAAGTAGATCCACTTGCTGCTATCACTGGAGCAATATCAGATTTAAAGTTAGATCAATATGCATGGATACAGATATTAGTTAGACCTGTATCCAACTATTGGCAGAGTAATTCAAAAAAATATATTACAGCAATTAAAGAAGGGAGAAATCCATACGGAGGGGGATTTTTTGATCAGTTAGCAGGGTTAATGCAGGGAGTAGGTAATACCCTATCAAATATAAATGGGGAAGAGACTAAGAGAAAAGAGGTTGTTAAATTAGAACCAGGTCAAGAGGAAGAATTAAGTGAGATTGAAACTAAGATGCTTAAGTTGGGTTTTGAATTCAATGTAAGGATTGTTACAAAGGCTTCAACACAGATGGATTCAGAACAAATATTTAGGGATATTGTTGCAAGTTTCAAACAGTTTACTACAGCACATTTAAATACTTTTATACACTCGTCACCATCAAAATCTGGAAAAGTAATTTATGAAAGTTATGTGAAAAGATACTTACCATCAGATATTGTGGACATATTAAATATTGAGGAATTAGCATCGCTATATCATATGCCAAATATTTCAGTAGAGACTCCTAATATTGCATGGAGTAGGTCTAAGAAAATTGAACCTCCAATGAATTTACCTAAGGTTGGTGAGAATGGTGTAACGGTATTTGCGGAAACAGATTACAGAGGTTCTAGATTTGAATTTGGTATAAAAAGAGAAGATAGGAGAAAGCATTTCTATATATTAGGTAAAACAGGTGTTGGTAAATCCACAGTATTTAAGAATATGTTTATCTCTGATATCTTACGTGGTGATGGTGCATGTTTAATAGATCCTCACGGAGAGTTAGTTGATGAACTTTTGGATTTCATTCCTCCAGAGAGAATTGATGATGTAATATATTTCAATCCTACAGATACAAATTTCCCTATTGGTTTTAATCTTTTAGAATTAAAAGATAAATCTCAAAGGGACTTGATTGCTGATGGAGTAGTGGAAGTATTTAAAAAGCAATTTGGTACATCTTGGGGACCAAGGTTACAATATATTCTTACTAATACTGTTGCTACTGCACTTGAAGCTCAGGGCACAACTCTCCTCTCAATATTAAGACTACTTACAGATCGTAATTACAGAAAATTTATTCTTAAACAGGTTAATGATCCAATTTTGGTTAAATTCTGGGAAGAAGAGTTTGCTCAAATGTCTCAGAATCAAAAACTACTTTCAGAAAGTATTTCTCCAATACAAAACAAAGTAGGAAGATTTGTATCTTCTGCTGTTACTAGAAATATAATTGGACAAGTAAAATCGACTATTGATTTAAGAGAGATAATGGATAACAAAAAGATATTACTTGTTAATCTTGCTCAGGGTAAATTAGGAGAGGAAACAGCATCTCTACTTGGAGGAATGATTATAACAAGGCTTCAATCTACGGCTTTAGAAAGAGTAGATATGGCTGCTGATGATCGTAATGATTTCTATTTGTTTGTTGATGAATTCCAAAATTTTGCAACAGATTCTTTTGCTAAGATTCTTTCAGAAGCTAGAAAATTTAAACTAGATTTATGTATGACTAATCAATATATTGATCAATTACCTTTAACAGTAAGGCAAGCTATATTTGGAAATGTAGGAACTTTAGGTTCATTTGTTGTAAGTCAGGCAGATGCTTCCATCTTAGAGAAAGAATTTGCTCCAAATATTGCTTCTGAGGATTTAGTTTCTTTAGATGCACACTCAATGTATATCAAGTTATGTATAGATGGAATGACATCAAACACATTTAGTGCAAAATCGCTTCCTCCAAGGTTTGAGCCATTTGGGTTAAAGAATAAGGTAATAGAGCTTTCGAGAAGTAAATATGGTACGCCTAAAGAAGTGATTGAAGATAAAATAATAAGGTGGAGTAATCAAACATATAGTGAGAGTGGTAATAGATCTGTAATGAGCACTAGTAGCAAAGAGAAAAACGAAACTAATCCCACGGAGTAGGAGATAGTTTCATTCTATGATATTTTGTATAAAGGTTTTAAATTAATATATATGAAAAATACTTTATTAAAATGGGAGGAATATTAGAACAAAAAGCAGTACTTAGTTCAGAGTTTGAAACCCCAACTTCAGATATTAAACAGAAAACACCTTTGGGAACAACAATAATACATTTCTCTCCACAAAAACAGCAGTATTGGATTGGAAAGAGAGATATGAAATTAGAATCTGCATATAGTGAAATAGCTCCAAATATCCCGTCCGTAAATGTAAATCATAAAGATTTGTTTATAAAAAAATGCGGAGAATATTATAAGCAACTTGAGGATAGGGGAATAGCTTTAAAAAATATTGAAAGATGGGATGATTATGAAATAGTTAGAATGTTTGGTAAGGGTTTAAATCCTACATCGTTAGAGACTGCGAGAAAAAACATCGAATTTTTTACTGAAAGCCTTGTTTGTAATGAAGATACTTTAAGAGTAGTAGAGTATGGACCAGGATCTGGTTGGTCTACTATTATGTTAATGAATTATCTTAAAAAGGGGTTCCCAGAGAAGAAAGTTGAACTATATACGGTGGATATGTCTCCTCACTCAGTTGTTGCTACACAGAACTCCCTAGATTATCATCAAATTCCTTGGCAAACTGTTCTTGAAAATAGTAGTGTTGAAGATATAGAAAAGAAAGATGGTGTTATTACCATCGTATTAGAAGATTTTATGAAATTTACCCAAAAACAACCAAATGACTATTTTCATGGATATTTCTCTAGTCATGGTACGGCTTATTTATCTGAAGAAGAGTATTTCAATTTATTAAAATTTCTTAAAGAAAAAGGTAAAAGGAATGCTGTATTTGTAGCAGACTCCTTAGATCCACTGTATACAGTAGAACTTAATACTATACATTTACTTCTATGTTCTTTCTTTCCATCATTACCAGAGAAAATGAAAGAGTATTCTTATAGCAAAAGTTTAAGAAGTAACTCAAAATATTTTTCAGGACAAGAAGTAAAGAAAATAACGAAAGTAAATAATGCGGAATCTAGGCTGTTTTATAATTGGAACAACTATTTATTATCACACTTCAAGTATAAATATTTAATCAGAATGATGGAATCGATAAAGATAACTACGGATGTAATAGAAGAGTATAGGGAGGACGTATACCCTTCATATTTAGTAAATACCCTTGTAAAGAGAGAGGAATTAAATGGCTGGAAACCATTTGATAATTTGCCAAAATGTCCATTATATATAACGAATTGTGGATTCTTTTTAGATAAGTAAAATGACAGATTTTATAGGAGTAATAAACCTGTTCTCTGGAATCAGCCAAATATTACTTGGAGGTGTGGTCTATTTTTCTGATTTAAAGGATAAAGTTAAAAGATACTATTTTCTTTCTACTCTTTTCCTAGGATTATGGTCGTTATCAATATATTTCTATTCTAATCCTCAAATTTTTGATTCAACTACTTGGTTAAGAATAGTTTACTCTATGGCATACTGTATGACACTAGGATTAATCCTGTTTGCTAGGGTCTATCCAGTGGAGCTAAAAGAAAAATTCCGTCTTTTTCTTATAATAATCTCTATATATATGGTTGGAATGGGTTTTGTTCTATGGACTACTAACTATATTGTAGTTGATACAGTTCAAGTTGCAGATAAGTACAATAGTATTGCTAAAATGGGTCCTTTATACCTATTGTATGGTCTCCCAGAATTTATTACAGCCGCCTATGTAGTTGCATACTATTTAAAACAATCTAAAGTTCTTGAAGGTATAAAGAAGAGACAGGTACAATTCTATGTAATGGGTGGAATAATAATGTTAGTTCCTGTGTTCCTCTTTGATTTCATATTCCCATTACTACTAAATGATACTTCATATTATAAATATAGTACCCTAGGTAATACTGCATGGACTGTAATAGTAGGATATTCTATCCTAACAACAAGATTTCTAGATGTTAGAATTATTGTTGGGTCTATCGCTTCAGTATTTTTAAAATCCCTTATCTTGATTCTCTTACTTCTAGGTATACTCTTTGGTATTGTTCCTCTTTGGGAGATAACCTTATCCATAATTGGTGTTTTTAAACTTACCATTGTTGCAATATTCGCAGTATTAATAATAACTAAACTGTTTAATGTAGTGGAAGAGTTCGTTGCAAACAATTTCATATATGTTAAATATCATCCAATAAAGACATTAAGAGAATATTCAAATAAAAATCTTAACACAGTAAATTGGGATGATATTGTTAATAGTCTCTTAGAGGTAATAACTAATTCTTTTAAAACATACTTTGTTTATACAATACTTTTCAACGATAAAAACCAGCTTGTTATTAATAAGGCAAGTGGAAACTCCAATATTGATACATCTAAAATAATTGAAATATTGGATGTATGGAAAAGGTTAAATAGTAATAGGATATTAATATTCTCAGAATTAAAAAATGACAGAAAAGCTGGTAAAAAGATAATTGATGATAAGAGAAACTCTATTCTGTCTTTTATGGAAGAAAACAAAATTGAAATAATATTTTCTTTAAAAGAGTTTGGTAAATTTGAAGGTGCGGTATTCGTTGGGCAGAAATCAGATCATAATTCTTTTACTGTTGGAGATATAGATTTCCTTGATAGTATAATGCAAAGTACCCAAATTGCATTAATAAGGGCCTCCCTATACTCAGAATTAAAAACATTTAATATTACTCTACAAGAGAAGGTAAATGAACAAACTCAAGAGTTACAAGTAAAGGTTAAAGAATTAGAAGAAGCTAGAAGGAAAGAAAACGATATGATAGATATAATGGGGCATGAACTTAGGACACCAGCAACAATAGTAAAACTTAATGCGAGTTTTCTTACCAAATTCATTGGAGAGATTACATCTAATCCAGAAGGGTATCAAAAATATGTTAAGAGAATACAAGATGCAATTGAAAATGAAATCAAATTGATTAATACATTACTTAGTAGTGCTAAGTTAGAAGGAGATAAGATTGAATTAAATCCTAAAGAGGTAGATATTAAACAGGAAATAGAGATGGCTATGCATGGTTGTGAGTCTGAGGCAAAAAACAAAGGTCTTGTACTTATTAATAATACTAATATGAATACTCCTTCTGTATATGCAGATAAGGCTAGAGTAGTGGAAATATTAAATAATCTTTTAAGCAACTCCATCAAATATACAAACAAGGGTGGAGTAGAAATATACACAGAATATGATAAGAATTTTGTAAAAATATCTATCAAAGATACTGGTAAGGGAATAGCGAAGGAGGATATCCCCAAATTAGGTCAAAAATTCTATAGAGCATCTACATATATAAATTCAGATTTAACTCATAGGGCAGATATTGTAAGACCTGGTGGGACAGGATTGGGATTGTTTGTAACGTATAATTTAGTAAAAAAAATGGGTGGAGATATTACTGTGAATAGTGAAATAGGAAAAGGAACAACATTCTCTTTTACATTACCAAGATTTAATGGACAGGAAATTAGTCCCTCACTAACATCAAACAACATGTTTGAGAAGATAGGGTTAAGAAGATAACTACTTTTTGTCGAATATTCTCTAAAGTGGTAAAATGCATATATATTAAATGTTTCTATACATACTCATATGTCAGGACATTCTAAATGGTCTACAATTAAACATAAGAAAGCAGCTAATGATGCTAAGAAGGGAAAAGTGTTTTCTAAGATGTCTACACAAATAACTCATGCTGCTAGGCAGGGTGGGGGAGACCCCTTTATGAATCCAAATTTAAGATTGTATGTAGATAAGGCAAAGAGTGTAGGATTTCCAATAGATAGAATAGAGAAAGCAATTGCTAAAGGTGTTGGAAGTAGTGCTGATGGGGTAGTGTATGAGGAAGCTACATATGAAGGATTCGGACCTGGTGGTATTCAAATAGTTGTAGATACACTTACGGATAACAAAAATAGAACAGTAGCTGACTTAAGACAACTTTTTGAATCAATAGGGGGACATCTTGGAGATAGTGGTTCGGTATCTTGGAATTTTGAAACAAAGGGATATATAGCTGTAAAGTGTGGACATATGCAAAAATCTGAAAAATATGGTCAAGAAGATATTTTCGTTGCTGAGAGTAGGGATGAAGTAACTATGGCTCTTATGGATATAGAAGGGGTTTTAGATATTAATGAGATAGATATAGATGGTATAGAAGGGTTAGAAATATATACAAACTACAATACTTTATCAAAGGTAAGAGATAGCATTTTAAAGTTAGGTTATGTTGTTGAAGAGGCAGAGATAATTAAAGAGCCCAAAATGACGAAAGAACTGTCTGGTGAAAAGTTAGAGAAGGCTCAAAGTGCATTAGAAACTTTAGATGATCATGATGATGTACAGAGTGTCTGGAGTGATTTGGCCTAAATTAAATGACTAGTGTAAATGAGAATATTGGGTATAGATCCGGGTTTAGCTATTACAGGATGGGCTATTGTAGATTTTGAAAAGGGTACTCCAAAAGCAGTAGATTATGGATCAATTCTAACAGAGAAGGGTAAAACAGTTTTTGAAAGATTAAGTGAAATATACAAAGATTTGAATGGGATATTAGATGAATTTAAACCTGAATATTGTGGTATAGAGACATTACTTTTCTATAACAATGCAAAAACAGCAATAGTTGTAGGAGAGGCAAGGGGAGTAATACTGTTGGCATTACAAGAGCATTTAATCCCAATACGAGAGTTCACACCATTACAAGTAAAAAGTAGTATTTCAGGGTATGGTAAAGCTACTAAAAAGCAGGTACAAGAGAATGTAAAAATCATATGTAATTTAGATGAAATTCCTAAACCTGACGATGTGGCAGATGCGCTAGCAGTAGCCATAGCTTGTTCTGATAGATTAAAGATGGATGAATTAGTTTAATATGGTAAGATTGTTTAAATATGATTTCATATATATCTGGTAAAGTAATAAAGAATGAAATTGGGAAAGTTAACTATATGGATATTTTAATACCTTCTGGTATTGGGTATAGAGTCTTTGTTACTTCTCAATTTAAATTTGTAGAGAAAGATACTGACGTATTTGTATATACAAGTTTTCAAGTAAGAGAGGATAGTCAAACATTGTATGGCTTTAATACGGAGTTAGAGAGAGATTTTTTTGAGCAGTTACTTACAGTATCTGGGATTGGTCCTAAATTAGGACTCTCTATACTTTCTACATACAGTATGGAGAGAGTTAAGGAGTTAGTATTAGAAGGAGATTCTAAAATGTTAAGTAAGGTATCAGGGTTAGGTTTAAAGGGTGCTCAAAAAATCATTCTTGAATTAAGAGGAAAGATAGACTTTGATAGGGATGATATTAATAGTAAGAGTGATATTAGGTTAAAAGAATTAAAAGAAGCTCTTAGGTCGTTGGGTTTTACAGGCTCAGGTTTAGAAGAAAGTGTTAAGAGGGGAGGAGAGTTACTTAAAAAAGAGAATATGGACATTGAGGATTTAATTCGAAAAGTATTAGTACAATAATATGATTAAGTCTAGTAAGAAAACTGAAGAAAAGAATGTATTAAAAAACAGTAAGGTAGTAATTAGTACAAAAGAAATAGAAGAGGCAGAACAAAAGATTAGACCATCTAAGATTGATGAAATGATTGGTAGAGTACAAGAGAAAGAGACTGTTAAGATGATGATTAATTCTGCAAAGAAAAGAGGTGAGGTAATAGATCATATCCTTTTCTATGGTCCTCCAGGTTTAGGAAAGACTACATTTGCGTTGGCCATTGCAAATGAAATTGGAAGCTCAATTAGAATAACCTCTGGTCCTGCAATAGAAAGGCAGGGAGACTTAGCCGCAATCTTAACGAATCTTAAAGCTAATGATGTCCTCTTTATTGATGAAATACATAGGCTTTCAAGAGTAGTAGAAGAGATTTTGTATCCTGCTATGGAGGATAGGGCATTGGATATTGTAATGGGTAAAGGTCCTTCTGCAAAAACAATTAGATTGAATTTAGAGCCATTTACATTAATAGGTGCTACCACTCAGATAGGGAAGATTAGTTCTCCAATGAGAGATAGGTTTGGTTTAATACAAAGGTTAGATTTCTTTGAACAAGAGGATATGATTGAGATACTAAGGAGGGCTGCAAAGCTTTGGGATATCCATATAGACCAAGAAGCACTCAAACTTGTGTCTGTGGGCTCTAGGGGGACTGCAAGGGTGGGGTTAAGATTGCTGAGAAGAGTAAGAGATTATGCAGATAGCTTAGAATCTGATTTGATAGATACTGATATTGTACAGAAGACAATGAAATTACTTCGTGTTGATGATTTAGGTCTTGAAAATATTGATAGAGAAATTTTAAGAGTAATATATTTTGATTTTAATGGAGGTCCAGTAGGGGTATCTACTTTAGCAAACATTATATCTGAAGAGATATCTACTGTATTAGATGTCCACGAACCTTACCTTATGAAATGTGGTTTAATTAAACGTACATCAAGGGGTAGGGTACTTACTCCAAAAGGTATAAAATATGTAGAAGGTATATGGCACTAGAAGTAATAAATACAAATGATGATTCGGTAAAAAGGGGTAAATTACTTTCATTATCCCTAATTATTGCACTCTCTATTTTTATCCAGACTATTGTTAAAATAAATGAGGGAGATGTGTTTAGGACTGTTTCAACAGCAATGATATATCTTGTTGTTTCTTTCTTGGGCTTAATTTGGGCATTTAATTTCCAAGTTAAGATAAGGTCTCTTCCATTTCTTTTACAGAGCTCTCTTTTTGTAATGTCCGAATATCTTTTTATCCAGTTATTCTTTGTTCAGAAGTTTAGTCGTATATACGAGGGTCTAATCTTGTTAGTATTAGTAGCTATGATATTTGTTGGTACTTATGTATCTTTCCTTATGGCTAATGTGTTTAATGTGAATCTTTACAAAAGTATCCCATTGGTTCATGTTGGTCGTACTACTTCATATATTATTTCTACCTTCTCAGTATTCTTTATTACTTTCGGACTTCTATCATTACAATTACCTGTATATATTCTCATTCCTTTAGTAATTGGTGTTTCAGTATTTCTGTCCTTTATTCACTTAAAGAATTTAGGATATGAGGGAGTATTAATATTTAGAAAAACATTCCTAGTCTCTTTAATTGTAATCTTCATGTTCATCGGTTCATTTCTTACTGGTGTTTTACATGAGCTTTCTGCTTTAAGCCCAACAGTAGGGTACTTCGCAGGTATTGGAATAGCCAATATGAGGAGTATAGATAAAAGTAAAAATTGGGAAATGCTTTTGTATATATTAGCCTTAATAATTGTTATTGTGGTTAATATAAAATTGAACGTTTTTTCATAGGCCTGGCTAAGAGTAGGGGGTAGGGCCCATAGTGGGTTTTGACCCATAGTTTCACATACCCTATAGTTTGTCAGTGTGGATAACTAAGTGCTAATACATTTAATAATAGATGTGTAATAAAAAATAAATAGGGAAATCATTAAATTAGAGATATTGAGGTGGTAGTAAATGAGGGGGGATATACTACTCCCTGTTAAAATATGTTATGATTTCTAATATATATAACCGAGTATAATCATCCTTATGTGCGGTTGTATATTTGTAAGGCCGGAAGAGTATTGATTCTTTAGGCTTTCTTGTTAATCTAATTATTAATAAATATTTATATTTTATTTATTTTTTAAAATTTATTTTCACTTTCTATTTTCTTCCTATACCCTCTATTTCCTTTTATCTATGGGAAAAACAGAAAATATCCCCTACTTTGATTTATATTTTTTAAACCCTTAATATATACATATGAAAAGAGATGAAATGATAAAGAAGATACCTAAATTACCTAATCAGGACGACTTTTTGCTTGATTTACAAAATAACCATTACAGTTACCAAACCATAATTAATTATGCACGCGATCTAAGTATATTTAGTGTATATTTACATTTTAATAATATAGAGTTTGGGAAACTTTCTAAGAAGGAACTTTCTAATTACAAAGGATATCTAGGAAGTGGAAATCACTTGAAAGATTTGGATAGAATTAGGAGTAAATACTTAGGTAATGGCTTAGGTACAACGGAAAATGGTAGCGAAGCCACCAGAGGCTCTACAAGGCCTGGGAACGATTTGGGTGGTATGAATACACCTACCAACAAGTCAAAAAATTCTGACCAAGCCTCAAATGACACTCAGGAGATATATAAGGATGACTTTCTTACCAATGTTTACAGTAAGGTCTTTGGTTCACTTGGAATTTTAGAACGACCTTTGAATTCTAGATCAAGAAGTAAAAATGGTTTAGATGTTAGAAGTATTAACCGAATGCTATCTGCCTTACGATCATATCTTAAATTTAGGATTGAATGGGATTTGGAAATACCACTTCCACCTGATGCTGTAAAAATGGTTAGAGGTGAAAAGAAGCTAAAAAAGGTTGCATCATTGGAAGATTTAATTAGATTGATAGAGTCACCAATGGAATTTGAGAAAGATGAGAAGGTGGCTCTTAGGAATAGATGTATGTTAGAAATGCTTTTTGCTTCAGGGATGCGTATTTCTGAGTTGCTAGGATTAAATATGGAGCAATTAAATGTTGAAGGTAAGCTGTATATTACTGGGAAAGGTAAAAAAGAAAGAGCAATTTATCTAACTCCAAGGTCATTAGGATGGTTGAATAAGTATTTAAAATTAAGATTAATGTATGCTTTTTCAGAAAGGGCTAAAGAAGAACAACCAGGTGTTGTTGATGAACTTTTTATAGATTTAGGAATTGAAAACAAAGAAAACATGAAACACCGTGAAACAAATTTGGATAAAGATTTTTCTAAGAATTTAAATTTAGAAGTTTTTGATTCAAGTAACAGGAAATATATTACATTGATAGAGAATTATAGAAAAAATAATTTCCTAAAAAGATTCGACTCCCCTGCCCTATTCATACCATTCTCTGGTTCTAGGTTTGAAAGTAATAACTTTAGATTATCTACAAACTATTTTCAGGAAAAAATAGCAGAATACAGGAGAAAACTTGGTATACAAATACCAACATCAGCACATAGTCTTAGGCATGGTTTTGCAACATATTTAGCTCAACAAGGTGCCAGTCCAGTTGCATTGCAGATATTACTTGGTCACGAGAGTTTAGATACAACAACAAAATATGTTCATGCCAGTGAAGAGTTTGCTGAAGAAACCGTAAGAAAAAATCACCCACTAAAGTAACTTACTTATCATCAATAAAGTCTTGAATTGCTTGTGCATCAGGATCTCCAATATTAGATTGTACAGCAGCAACGGCAGTTGGATCTCCTGCTTGGTACTTTTCCATTTGTTCTTTAATACTTTTTGCATCTTCAATTACATCTCTTAGATATTGATTAATATATTCAAACTTTTTTGTTTCTGCCATATCTCCGTATGCCTTAACGAATATTTGGGATATTCTATCTATGGCTTCTTGTTGGGTATTTATAGGGGTTTGAATTAATTCTTCTAGTTGTGTTAGTACAGATTCATCTGCATTCTCCGATAGATCTGCTATTACAATATCTATAGCATCTTCAAGTGCAAGGTCTAACAATTGATTAATTTTTTCCTCATTAAAACCCAACTCAAAGAGCTGTTTTTTTAATTCTTCAAATTCAATATTTGGATTCATATATATTTTTTACTTATATTATTTCCCTATCAGATTCAATAGGTTTCTCGCACCCTCATTATTCATTCTACTTAAAACCTCAGTAAGTGTTGGGTTTGGATTACCCATTTGTATTGCATCTACAAAACCGTTTAGTAGTTGATGAGTACCATTAGTTCCCAAATGGTTCATGAGCATTTGTCTTGTTACTCCAGCTTGTTTTAGGGCTTGTTCAGCTAGGTTAGGAGCCATTTCATGTACACCACCTACATAGTTGGAGTGATTAAAAGCTTCTCCAGGTAAATTCCCTTGTGGTTGGCCAGCTAGGTTGCTATTCCAAGCACTTCCTTCAAGATTAACACGTCCATTTTCTACTAATACACTGTCTGGTACTTCTGTTCCACCTAGGGGTACTTCTGTTTGAGTAACTTGTTGTGTATCTGGCAATGAGTTTTGTCCTGGTATCTGTGATGCAACTGTATCAATACTACTTGCATCTGGATTGAATATATCTCCAACTCTATGTATTAAACTTTCACCTCCAATTGGTATTTGAGCTATTGATGTAACTGCAAATCCTATTCCAGCTCCAATTAAGAATGGCTTTACATATGTCATTGCTGTTCTCATTGTTGTGGCAAATCTAAGTCTTCTTTCTATTCTTGTTTTCTCATTTTGATCTTCAGTATTACTCAATTGCTGTTTCAATCTTGTTTCTCTATTTTGGAAGTACTGTAATCCACTATTTGCAGATTTTGCAGCTATACCTAATGCAAAGGAACCAATTATAGTGCCACCGGGTGTAGATGTAGATAGGGCTATAGATAGAGCTCCACCAGCTACTGCCCCTGCAACACCAGATGCAATTATCCCAGCTCTTCTTAGATTTCTATCTCTTCTTTCTTTATCAAGATTACTCCTATCAGTATTACTATTTTCTGGAGTAGTAACTACAACAGGGATAGGAAGAGGTTCTGGTTCAACAGGTTCTACAACAGGTTCTGGTTCAACAATAGGTGTTGTACTATTCTGATTTTCTAATTCTTTTATACGATTCTCAAACATTGAGATTTGTAATTTTAAAACTTCTAGATTATTTTTTAAATCCTCTATCTCTGTTCTTTGTTCTTCCTTCTCTTTATATACATCTTGGTTCTCAAAGAATTTTTTACCAGTATCTGATAGAGGTCGAAGGTTATTAAAACCTTTATTTGCTTCTTCATTTGAATCTAGAGCTCTCTGATGTTCAATCCTTCTGTCACTTTCATTTACCAACCTATTAACATCTGAAGCAAAAGATTTTTGATGTTCATCTTCTTCTTTTGCTAAATTCTTCTGTATCTCTTCTAATGGGGTGTCCTTATCATACTTGGGGTTCAATGCTTTTTGTAATGCTCTGTTTGTATCATAGACAGGTTCTATCTTAGAAGGTTCTGTTACAGGAATAGATTCATCATACCTAACATTTACCTGATCTCTAAAATGCACTAAATTTGCAGTCCTTTCCTCAGGAGATTCTTCTGTAGGTTGAAAATTCTCGTTTATTATTTGTCCCATTGCATCGTGAGGCATATTAATTGATTAATAAGATTAGTTTTATACAAAATCCTATTAATTATTATGGAAGAATTAATAGGCAGATTTCTATTATTAGGATATTATCTACCCATATATATGTCAAGGAAGTAATTGTTTAGAAAACATTATTAATCTGATATATTATGTATATGGAATTAAGGATTTTAAGAAAGATTAGAGACACTTTAAAAAACAGATACCCAGAGATAATACTTGTATTATTAGTATTCACAATATCAATATTATCAATAGGATGGGGAAAGAATTTAATATCTAATGATAATTACTCTCCAGAATTAAACCCTACTCTATCAATATCAAGATATATTGAATCTCCTGCATGGAGAAGTTATAGAGTATTGGGATTTGCATCAGAAAGTGAGCAGGCAGATGTATTTAGATCGGTAATATTTGGAGTGTTGAAACCAATTTTACCAGATTGGATATTGGGACAAATGTTTTACTTAGTATGTCTTTTTGTAGGTTCCTTCTTTATTGGTAAATTAGTATCTACTTTTATAAAGGAAAGTAAACTTAAAAAATATACGAATTTAGCATTCCTCTTTAGCTCAATTACTTACCTAACAACACTTTGGACAATGTGGTTGTTCTATCAAAGTATGTCTCCATATATTAGTAACTTCGGATTCTTACCATTACTACTTTGGTCCATATATCTCTTTGTTAAAAAGGACAATTTAAAAAATGCTTTGTTTCTTTTCCTTTCCTCTATTATATATTCCTCAACGAATGTGATAGCTACACTCTTTGTTGTTAACTTCATCTTTATATTTTCTTTTGTAATATTTCTTGTACTTAACCAGAAGGTTAACTTAAAAGAAAAACTTTTTAGAATATTAAAAACCATAGGATTATTTTTACTGACACAGCTATTCTGGATCTTACCGTTTATACACTATACTGCAACATCAAGTGGTGACATTATTAATTCCTTTACAAACAGAACAATTACCTCCAGTGTCATTGATTTAGAATCTGATATGCAAACTACTATTAATTCAGCTAGATTTTACAACAGAACACTATTTGAGGTTGATAATGATGAATACTTCTTCCCAATGGCTGAAGAATTCCAAGTATACGATTTCTATAAAGTATTGGGATTAGTTCCAGCATTCTTTGGTCTTTTAGGACTAATATTTGGAATTGTAAAGAAAAATTACAAATTAATATTCTGGGGAGTATTTGCAATAGGATCATGGTTTTTAATAAAGGTAACAAACCCTCCTTTGGGAGAGGTATTTGTATGGATGCAGAATAATATTCCTCTTTTTAAACAGGTATTTAGATGGCCATTTTCTAAGTTAGGAGAAATACTTCTAATCTCAATTGTGTTGCTCTCAACGTTTGGAATAATATATTTTCATTCCTTCCTAGGGTCTTTCTTCTCTAAGAGGATAATAAAGAAGATATTAATATTTACTACGATTCCACTAGTATTACTATTTTCATTAGCATATGCAGAGTATATGTTTAGAGGAGATTTGTTTCCTAAAAGAGCTTTAGTAGAAATACCAAATGAATATTTTGAGTTGGGAGAATACCTTAAAGAAAATGAATTAGATGGACGTATATACTATGCTCCTCCTGCAAATAACAATTACTTTCGAGAATATGAATGGGGGTTTTGGGGTTCTCAATTTATCTCTTACATAGTGCCAAATCCAATAATGGATATGTCATCTGCAATAGGGTCTGATGTAAGTGAGAACGCCCTATTAGAGATTAACAATGTTGTAAGAAATGGTAATGCTGATAGATTTAAGAAACTACTTGATCAGTATGATGTTGAGTATGTTTTGTATGATGAAAGTATTGTAAGTAAGGGGTTCTCGTTTGATATAGATAAGGGAAAGGTATTAAGTATCCTCTCTGGGTATGAAAAAATATGGGAATCTGGTAGTTTAAAATTGTTTTTAGCTCCACTAAATAATGAAAAGATATATACAGAAGCAATATCAGATGTCTTAAACAAAGATATATTTGTTAAAGATTTCCCTAGGTATCCACTACTCTCCCCTTCTGGAATGAATATTGGGAATTTAGAAATAAATGGAAATGAAATTCTTGGTCAATTCAAATATGAAGGATACAGTACATATGTTAAATCAAATTGGAAAGAAGAAGATATTAAATCATTACCAACTGCAATTAAACTAACTAAAGACGTATTAGAGTTAACACCATCATATCCATACATATATGGAGAGAAGAATACAAAGCCATATAAACAGTATAACGGGAGATATGATTACTATGTAGTTGGTAATACCCTATTCACATCTAATCAATTAGAAGAGAGTACATCAATTTCTCAAACATATTCAAGTGTTGGAGTTTTTGGGATACAGGAATCTGATTTTAAAGCAGTAGACTTTAAGGCGAATTTGATTGATAAAAAGGGAAATGATTGCTCAGGGGGTATAGTTACAGAGAGTACATCTGTAATAGCTCAAGAACTTTCGTCTGGCTTCAACTTAAAAGGATCAAGTGAACTACCATGTGTATTCTCAAAGATATCTCTTCCTGTTGATACTGACTATGTATTAAAGATTGCATTAAACTGGGAAACTAAAGAGAAGAATTTCCCTGGTTTTTGTATATACTCTGAAGACAGAAAAGAATGTTTAAATAAGGAGAAATTCCTTTACTCAGATAACCCATATGGGGATATTGAGGTGACATTGGATAGAGTCATTCGAAAAAACGAACATATATCTTTAATTCTTTACACTGTAGATACCAACAAAGAGTTTTCTTCAGAAAGTACATTTAGAGAAGTAACAATTAAGTATGCTAATGTACATAATCAATTAAGTATTAATAAAGAGTCAAGCAACTGGAGAAATGAAGACGTGTTTTTAGAAGATGGTACACTCTACTCTATACATATACCGCTTTTGTTTGGAGATACCAGCTACATATACAACAGTTGGAATAATGAGAACTTCCTGTGGCAACCAAACAGACCTGATACAGGAGAATCCATTTTTGAGGTGTCTGTTAGAAATGGTCAATATCAACGAGTACAAAATGACTATATTAACCAAACAGTTAATCTCCTTACTACAACTCCTGGAAAGCAGTATTTAATGTACTGGAATGGAGAAAATATTTCTAATATTCCTGCTGATGTATGTTTAATATATGACAAAGAAGAGAAGTGTTGGATACAGGATATGCTTTACAGTAATGAAAGAAAATCAGAGATTAAATATTTTGAAGGAGATAGTAGTATAAAGCATCTTAATTTAATATTTGGAAGTACTAGTTACAAACTTTTAACAGAAAACAAATTAAGTGAATTTGCAATAATGGAATATCCAGATATCTGGAAATCTTTTATATATTCACAAGAAGTACAAAGAGATTATAAGGAAATAGAGATGGAGAGAGTATTTAAATCAGTAAACTCTACCTTTTATAAAGTAAAGTTAGATGATTTGGAAAACAGATATAATCTTGTATCTATACCACAAGCTAAATCTAGTGGATGGATAGCAATAGGAAGGGACGGATTACTGTTTAACGTGTTAGATGCAAAGACTAGAGCTTCTATTGATGGATGGAAACAGGCTTGGGATATATCTAATAGCACATATGATGCAATATCCGTAATATATTGGCCAAATCTTTTAGGATATTTAGGATATGCCATTATTCTTTTAGAGGGAGCTTACCTTGTATCTAAACTGATTGAAAAGAAATATGAAAGAAAATAACCCATTGGTATCTATAGTTATACCTGTCCATAATGGTGAGAAGTATATAAAAGAATCCATTGATAGTTGTATTAATCAAACATATAGAAATACAGAAATCCTTGTTGTAGATGATAAGAGTGAAGATGGTACATTAGACATATTAAGAGAGTATAAAGATAGGATTAAGGTTATCCCTATCGAAAAACAAAATGGGTTGGGTAATGTAATAAATGTTGGAATAAGACAATCTAAAGGTAAATATATAGCGAGAATGGATGCAGATGACATAATGTACCCTACTCGTTTAGAAAAGCAGGTTGAATATTTAGAATCTAATCCCAATTGTGTAGCAGTTGGTGGTCAAATAGACATCATTGATGAATATGGAGATAAGGTTAATCATAGGGAGTATGCTCTTACTGATAAAGAATTAAGAAAGAACAGATTTCTTTTCCAACCTTTTGCTCATCCTGCAGTAACTTTAAGAAAATCTACTTTAGAGAATATTGGTTTGTATCCAGAGGATATGTGGAAGGTAGAGGATGTAAAACTTTTCTTAATATTGAGTACTAAGGGAGAGTTTGCTAATTTATCTGATACTGTATTGAAATATAGGATGACTTTTAAAACAGAGAGTCAGTCTAAGATGATTGAACATTTTAAAAAGACAAATGATATTAGAAATTGGGCTATTAAAGAATTAAATATTAAACCTACACTTAGAGAACATATTATATGGGATATGCAAAAGGTAGGTGTAAGAGTTTTAAGTATATTTCCCCCTACTCTTTTTATGAAGAGTTTCGAATTATTTAGAAAGATTGTTAAATAAAAAAGGGAACCTTTTACAGTTCCCTTATATTATTTATTGTCTTTTCGTCTTCAATATTTATTAAATATTTAGACTCATCAGTAAGAGTATATTACTCTTAGAAGACTCTAGCGTGTGATGATTGGATTGGTTTTTGGGGTTTTTATTGTCCGAAGACAGTAAAAGATAATCCCAAAAACGGAATCCTGCTATAGAGTCTTCCAAGCATAAGCTTGAGATAGGTATCCCATAAATGGGTTTGAAAATTACTTGGTAGGAAAAAGTTCGGTAGGAGGTATACAACCTTCAGAGGTAGTATCCCAGCATACTTTAAAAGGAACGCGAGTTCCATCTTTTCCCCAGCCAAGCTCGGAACCAACAACAAATGGTGCGTCAAAGAGAGCGGTTTCGGCTCCTGCATACTCAAAGGCATAATTTGCCATGAGTGGGGTTGTAAAACCCTGCAAGAACCATACGCGGTCTTCAGCATCAAATGTGATGGTACCTATTTTGACCACTGTTCCAACTGGGAGTCTCATTGAGACACCATTTCCGCCAGGAGTAGCATCGCAAATTGCGGATACAACATCCTTCGGAGCACCGATTTCCTCTGCCCGCTTTACGCAGTCAGAAGCTGGAGCTGAAACTGGGTTGGATACGACTGAGGCACTTACAGCTTCTGGGTTGCTTGCAACAGCAACTGCTGGCTGGAAGACCATTCTGCCAAGGATTATCACGCCAAAAACTAATGCAATGATAAGAATCACCCCGGCAATAAAACCAAGTATTTGACCAATCAGTCTAAACATTTTAATCCTCCTTTAAGGATTTTTTTCTTAATTCCAGAAATTTTACACCTTAATGGTGTGTCTTTGTGAATCATCACATTGACCAATCTGGTTGGAATACAAATATCAATATATTTAATATCTCTATTCCATCCAGATTGAAAACACCTAGAATATACCTACTATACTCTATATTTCATCACACGCTATTTTATCTAAATATATAAGGATATAAATCCATATTTATATATTTAGAAATTTTAAAAGATCTGAGTTCATAAGAACTCATATTAAAGATTTAACAATCTCTATTACGAATACTCATGCACACGGTTCTTGTGATAAAAACTACTGTTTATTTATTAAAGAGCAGACTTTAACTAAACACTATATTATACTATAGGACGGAGTATTTATCAATACTCCTCTTATCTGTAAATCTTAATTAGTTTACTTACGAGTAAGTTGCTATTACTCTTTGAAATCATAAAAATATCCTTAAGCATTCTACTAACCTCTCTTATATTTGCAGAAGTACTATCACTTCTATTCTTGTTTAAAAAGAAAGGTATTACAGATACTCTATACCCTACTCTACCAATCTCATTTAATATCTCTGAGTCTATTGCAAACCTATTTACCTTTAAATTAGGCAACATTCTCTTTACTAACTCTCTTTTGAAAAGTTTTAAACCACAACCTACATCATCTATAGATTTAGGTAAGTTAAGTAATGTTCTATTAATCATTGTTAAACCATATGAAAAGAGTTTTCTTTTTAAAGTCATTTCTACATTAGAATCCTTATGTAATTTGGAAGGAATAACTGCCATTACATCAGGTATATATATTTCATTTAATGCATATCCTAATGTTCTAATTTGAATATCAGTATCAGCATCAATGAACCCTATGATATCTCCTGTTGCTTTTTTCATTCCATATCTAATGGCATATCCCTTACCTTTGTTTTTTGTATATCCAAAGACCTTAGCATTAACTAAGCTATTTTCTTGAATATATTTATTCAAAATATCTTTGGTATTATCAACATACCCATCAATGATAAAGATGAGTTCAAAATCTGGATTTTTTCTAGAAAGATATCCATACAATCTTTCTAATTGATCCAATACTTCTCTTTGTTTTTTGTATGTTGGTATAACCAAGGATAGTTTCATTTACATAGAGAGATATAGAAATAATTTGCATTTAGATGCCCCAAGGGGCAATCTCCCTATTAGAGAGATTGCTTGGCCTTGAAGATTTTAACTGTAGAAAGAATACTCATTCCTACAATAAATGTAATTAAACCTGCGATATAAAAGATACTTGTATCGTCAAAACCAGTTGGAACTGGTTTGTGAGGTTCATATGGTGTATAAGGACCATATGGGTTAGAAGTATCTGCTAATACGCTGGACACATTTAGTAAGAAAAGAGTGCTCACAGTTAAAATAGCTGTGATTAACTTTTTCATATAATGAGCAAGTTAAATTAAATGCAATAGCATTATACAACTTGCCAACCTAAAAGTCCATACTATGGGTTTAAACTAACTAAATACGTTTCGAGGATTAAGCCCTTGTTTGTAAGGGATAGTGCGTTTTCTACGCCAATATATCTGTAATGCCAACTTTCATGTTTGTATCCTGTAATACTTTCGAATCCTTTGGGAAATGAAATAATAAATCCATATTTGTATGCATTTGTTTTTAGCCATTCACTTGCTTTTGTATTAGCAAATGTATCTCCTAATACATCCCCTATTTCATTACTACTGAAATCTATTGCTGTACCTAATTGATGTTGACTATGTCCTGGTCTAGCAGAAAAGGTATCAACATATTCAACATCATTATTATTCTTACTTAACCAGTAGTTGTATGTATCTACCTGTGTTTTATATGATCTATATCCTGATACAATACTTAAATCTGCTCCACTCTGTTTAGAATCATTTATTAAATTCTTTAAATCATTTATTAATATATTTCTTAAGTAGTAGTTTTCTCCTCTTCTAATACCTGAATTACTTGCTTTAACTAAATCTGATGGAGCATATGTACTTGGCAGTTTGTATGTTTTATTTACTAGTACAAGTAAATCATCACCACTTCTCTTAGTTGTAAGTATTTCTTTTGGATATTTCCACCACTCTGTTGTTGGAGTAACAGTTGGCTTTGGAGTATCAACTGGTTGTTCTTCTTGTTTGATAATTTTGTAGTTATCTAAATCTTCTATTATTTCAAATATCCTCTTCTCTATTTTTTCTTCTAGATTAGTTTTAATATTTGAATCACCAATCTTTTGAGGGAGAAGGATTAAAAAAACTGTAATTAGAAACATTACAAAAAGGATTTTCATATGGATATTTTACAAGATATTGGGTATTTAGTTAACCCTGTTAGCATATCTAAAAATTCTTACAGGGGAATTGTAATACTTACATGTATACAGTATTAGGTCTGCACTGTAATCGGATATGTATGTACTCTCTTCTTTGGCATATATTTTGTATATATACTCTCTCTGATTCCAATATACACTTACTGTACTATCTATATCTGTTTTGGGTAAATTGTAAAATGATATCCTGTTCCTTGTCTCTGTACTCCAACTTGTATATCCAAATCTGTGTGCTGCAAGGATAATGGGTAGTTCATCTTTCTCAGGAGTTCCATAATCTCCTACTATCCATGTACCTTTTTTTAATGCGACTTTGTAATCTCTACTGTCAGATATTGGTGAATTAATGCCAACTGATGGTATCAATACAAAATATCCTTCAGGAAGATTGGTATTAAGAGGTGGTACAGTTGATAATTGTGCAGTAGGATTAACGATTATATCTTTCTCAACAACATCTTTTACAATCTTTTCAATATCTTTTTCAGTTTCATCTGGGTTAATCCTATACCATATGTATGGTGATGTGGGTACTGCAATTAATGCTAATGTTGCAAAGAGGAAGAAAAACCCAAGAACTGTGTACATATTTAATAACTTCTCTACACTCTTTTTATTACCCATATGTATAGATTAGCATATTAATTAAAAAATCTATATTACAAGTATCATAATTGTGAATACAATAGTGTGTTGTATACAAGCTCATATATATCGCTTTTTAGGTCAGGAAATATATATTTGGGTATGTGAGAATATATTAATAAATTATTAATGGTAAATATATGATAAAAAGTCAAAGTGAAATACAACAATTAAAAACAGCAATTAATGTTAACTTTAAAATAGTTAACAAGAAGTTAAGTAAGTATGAAAAAGAGATAGCTTTAATACTAAAGAAAATAAATACGGAAAAGATATATATGACATATGATCAGTTATCAAAAGATATAGATGTTAAGGTAACATCATATATGGATGATGATTAATAAAAGAATTTACAATAATGTCATTGTAGCTACTCTATCATCATCATTTATCTTCATAACCTTTACTCCACTAGTTTGTCTCCCAAGTACAGGAATAGCATTAATAGAGGATCTAATTACTTTAGATTTTTCGGATATTACCACTATTTCTGCATTAGGATGATCGAGCACTCTTGCAACTGCTACTTTACCAGTTTTTTCGGTTACTCTAAATGTAAATATTCCTGTTCCACCTCTCTTTTGCTTTGTATACTCCTTTAGTAAAGACATCTTTCCAAAACCTTTCTCGGAGAGTGTAAACAACCTATTCTCATTTGCTCTTACAACCCCTATTCCTACTATATAGTCAGAGGAAGATTTAAATTTCATTCCAGTTACACCCCTTGTACTTCTCCCCATTGGTCTTACGTCTTTTTCAGTAAACCTTATTGATTTGCCATCTGCAGTGACAAGTATTACTTCATCATCACCTGTAGTTGGTTTTACCCATATTAGTTCATCATTTACATCTAACTTTATTGCAGTTAAACCATTGGATCTAATCTTCTCAAATTGGTTTAATTCCGTTTTCTTAACTACTCCATTCTTTGTTACCATTAAGAAGTATTTGAAACTCTTTTTATCAACAACCTTCTTAGTATCTTGATCTTCTTGAATTTCCTCAGAACCCATGACACTACCCTTATGATCTCTAGTTAGTATAGAGGTGATGGTTTCATTTTGATCTAACTGTACAAGGTTGATGAGTGGAATACCTTTTGCAGTTCTTCCATATTCTGGTATCTCAAATATTCTTGTATTAAACACCCTTCCCTTGTTTGTAAACAGAAGCAATTCATCATGTGTACTACATAAAAGAACATGTTCAATAAAGTCACCTTCTTTTGTTTCTCCCCCTGAAATTCCTTTGCCACCTCTTTTTTGTACTTGATATGTAGAAGGTGGAACTCTCTTTACATATCCTGAGTGAGTAATTGTTATTAATGTTTCTTCTTTTACAATTAAATCCTCTTCAGATATTTGATCTACTTTTCCTTTTACAACCCTTGTTCTTCTCTTATCACCATATGATTCCTTTATTACTTCTAAATCACTACTAATTATTTCTAATATTCGATCTTGACTATCAAGAACTGCATTATATTCAATTATCTTTTCTTTAGTTTCTTTATAATCATTCTGTAATTTCATTCTCTCTAATGCAGCTAATCTTCTTAGTTGCATATCTAATATCGCTTGAGCTTGTACATCAGTGAATTTAAACTTATCCATTAAATTTGTTTTAGCAGTCTCTTGTGTTTTGGATCCTCTTATTGTAGCTATAACTTCATCTAGGAAATCTAATGCTTTAAGTAAACCTTCTAATATATGGGCATGATATCTAGCTTCTGCTAAATCATATTCATATCTTCTAACTGTTACAGTTATCCTAAATGAAAGGAATAGCTCGAGCATTCTCTTTAATGAGAGTGTTATTGGTTCTTGATCTACTAATGCAATCATATTTGCATTAAAGGTCTTTTGCATTTCTGTATATTTAAACAGTTTGTTTAATACTGTTTTAGGTTGGGCATCTTTCTTTAGTATTACAACTACTCGTATACCATCTTTGTTTGATTCATCTCTAATGTCTGCAATACCAACAATCTTTTTATCTCTTACCAAATCAGCGACCTTTTCAATCATATATGCTTTGTTAACTTGGTAAGGTATTTCAGTAATTACGATTTGGTATCTTCCATTACTCCCCTCTACTATGGATGCCTGTGCTCTTTGTAATATCTTTCCTCTCCCTGTTGCATATGCATTTAATATCTCATCTCTGTCATATATTGTTCCACCTGTTGGGAAGTCAGGCCCTGGTACAATCGTTATTAATTCTTCTGGAGATATTTCTGATTTAAAATCGGGATATATTACTTCACCTGAGGTTGATATTCTCTCCTTTATTGCATCTATTGCTTTCTGATATTCTAAATCTTTTGTATTAACATAGTTTTCTAAGTAATCTTCTGGTTTAGAATTAAGAGTTTGAGGTATTAATTCCTTTGCTTCTTTTGCCTTTCTAAGTTCGTTGTAAATGGCTACACCTGTCCATTGATTTTTCCTTTTAATCATCTCTTGTAATGCATCTACCAACTCTCCAAGGTTATGAGGAGGGATTTGTGTTGCCATACCAACGGCAATACCTTGACTACCATTTGCCAACAGATTTGGGAAAAGAGCTGGTAATACTGTTGGTTCTAATCTTGTACCATCATAGTTAGGAATGAATGTAACAGTACCCTTGTTTAAATCTTTTAGAAGTTCAGGTGTAATCTTCCCCATCCTTGCTTCTGTGTATCTCATTGCAGCAGCAGGGTCACCATCAATGGAACCAAAGTTTCCCTGCCCATCTACTAATGGATATCTAGTTGAGAATAGTTGAGCTAGTTTTACCAATGTTGGATATACTACACTCTCACCATGAGGATGGTAGTTTCCTGATGTATCTCCAGCTATCTTTGCACATTTTCTAAAATGAGAAGATGGTGTTAATGCAAGATCGTTCATTGCAACGAGTATTCTTCTTTGTGATGGTTTTAAACCATCCTTCACTTCAGGTAGTGCACGAGCAACAATAACGGACATTGAATAGTCAATATAGTTTGATTTCATCTCATCAACGATAGATCTGGACATTACCTCTCCAGGTTTGAATGATACATCAAAATCTAAATCAGTATCTTCTTGTTGTGTAGGAGAATCCAGAGAATCTGAGTTCTCTATCTCTACAACTTCTTCTACTTTTTTAATAATTTCCTCTTTATCTGACATATCAATATACTTTCAGGTTAAAATTTTTAGTTTCCTATCTTATTAGGTTCAATACACAATGGCAACAGTTGCTCAAAAGTTTCCTCTTTTACATGTAAGGTTGTCATATCTTGTGGATCTTTACCAATTTCTATAGTAGTTTCATAATTCCCCTTATTATCGTATATATGTCCAGAAATATCTTTCTCAAGTTTTTCTAAACCAATCTTTATTTCACCTTTTGATCTTCTATCTGTAAGCAATTTAAAAACTTCTGACTCAGGTTCATTTGAAAGTACTTTAAAAATTTCAACTGTATGATTAGGCATAGTCTCACCAAAGAGTCTTAGTAAATCGTTCTCCTTTTGTAAATCTGTATCTCTCATTTTTATTTCTTCTTTAAACATTTTCCTACTATTAAAAATTAAACATCTAAATTAGCTCTCTTTGCATATTTCTGTATAAATCTTCTTCTTGGTGGAACTTCAGTTCCCATTAACATTTCAAAGACCTTTTCTGCTTCCTCTGCATCATCTATTTTTACTTGTTTTAACACTCTTGTTTCAGGACTCATTGTGGTTTCCCATAACTGACCAGGATTCATTTCTCCTAAACCTTTAAACCTATTTGATACAGGTACTTTACCAGCAGCTTTAGCCTTTCTTACAAATTCATCTTTCTCATTGTCATTTAGAAAATAATATTTCTTTTTTCCAATCTCTACTTTATGAAGTGGAGGCTGTGCCACATATACATATCCCCCATCTATTAAAGGTTTAAAGAATCTGTAAAGGAGTGTAAGTACCAAAGTTGTTATATGTAAGCCATCTACATCTGCATCACTCATTATTACTATTTTGTGATATCTAAGTTTGGCAATATCCAATGTTGTACCAATACCTACTCCAAGTGCAGTAGTAATATCTTTAAACTCATTATTACCAAGTACCCTGTCTACTCTATATTTATGAGTATTAATGATTTTACCTCTAAGTGGTAAAACAGCCTGTGTATGTCTATCCCTTCCCTGCTTTGCACTACCACCAGCTGAATCTCCCTCTACAATGTATAGCTCGGAGTCTGCAGGGTTACTACTAATACAATCTGCTAATTTACCTGGAAGTGCTGTACTCTCAAGTGCACTCTTCCTTATTACCGCATCTCTTGCTGCTTTAGCAGCTGCTTTTGCTTTATATGAGAGTATAGCTTTATCAATTATGGCTTTTGCTTCTTTAGGATGTTCATCAAAGTAAATTAGTAATTCATCTCTGATAACTTTGGCTACAGCATTCTTAACCTCAGGGTTGTTTAACTTTATTTTAGTCTGGCCCTCAAATTGTGGGTTTGCTACCTTAACAGAAATAACTGCAGTTAATCCCTCTCTTACATCATCACCATTTAATGTTGAAGTAAGACCTTTTAACAACTCTGATTTCTGAGCATATGTATTAATTGCACTAGTAAGAGCTGTTCTAAAACCTGCAAGATGTGTACCACCTTCTGGATTGATAATATTGTTGGTATAGCATTTAACATTCTCATCCATGCTGTTTGTATATTGTATTGCAGCTTCTACAAGTACACCCTCATTCTCTTTGTTTACATAGAATGGTTGTTCATTTACAAATTTCTCATCTATGTTCATAAAGAGAACATATGATTTAATACCATCTTCAAAATACAAATCGAAAATTTTAGGAGCATGCCCCTGCTCTACTCTTAAGTCTTTTACTGTTATTCGCAGTCCAGCAGTTAGGTATGCGTGTTGTCTACATTTTTTAATAATTTCTTTAAAATCAAAAGTCGTTTCTGAAAATATCTCATCATCAGGAAGGAATCTATGCTCTGTACCTGTAATAGAGTCGTCTATACTACCTACCTTTTTTACAGGAGCTTGTGGTATTCCCCTCTTATACTCTTGTCTATATATTCCTCCATCTCTAGTTACAGTTGTAATCATCCACTCTGAAAGAGCATTTGTACATTTCATACCCACACCGTGTAATCCACCAGACACTTTATATGCCCCATCATCAAACTTACCTCCAGCATGAAGGTTAGTCATAACGGTTTCTAGTGTAGACACTTTTGTTTGAGGATGTATTTCGACAGGAATACCTCTTCCATTATCTTTAACAGAAATTGAACCATCAAGTTCTAATGTGACCCATATTCGACTACAGTATCCTGCAATGGCTTCGTCAACAGAGTTATCTAATATCTCTGTAAAGATATGGTGTAAACCATTCCTATCTGTTGAACCAATGTACATTGCTGGTCTTTTTCTTACTGCTTCTAATCCTTCTAAAACTTGAATATTTGAAGCTTGGTAATCACTCTTTTTTGGCATTATGCTTAATCCTTAAATTACTATTTCAATATGTTTTTACAATCGCAATCTCTATTCTATATATTATGGGGCAAAATGTTAAGGGGCTATTTCTCTTGTTAAATCAAGGAAAAGTCCCTCAAGTAGTAATCTCTTGTTCCCATTTGCCTGAATCTTTGCTCTTGTATTAACAATCTGTTGAATGAATGTATGAACATCTTTTACATCAATTCCTTTCCCTATTTTCTCTTCTAGTATACCTTGAAAATACAATTCTAGTTGTTTAAGAAAATATTCAGTACTTTCCTTACTTTTTGATATGACCTCTATCTTGTTAAATGCATCTATTAAATCCATTTCTAAAAGATCTTTAGCATTTAAATCATCTAAAACTTCCCTTTCCTGTTGTGTATATATCTTTAAAGATCTGGAAAGAATTGTAGGAAGTAAAATCCTCTCATGTGGTGTAACTAATATGTATATATTATTATTCCCACTCTCCTCTAATGTCTTAAGAAATGAATTCTGTGCTTGTGTAGTTAATTTCTCTGCATGAAATACTATCGCTATCTGTACTAATTCTTTAAATGGTGAATATACCATTTCTTTTTGTAAACCCTTTACATCCTCTATACCTATACTGTTTAAATTACTACCATTTAATATATGAATATCAGGCGATTCTTTCTCAAGAATATCTTCTGCTACCCCTCTACTCCAGAGCTTAATTATTAGCTCCCTTATTTTCCCCTTAATTTTTTCTTGGCTATTACCTACAATTAAATATGTCATTATGGTAGATTGTATCATATGTATATTAGTAAATTGATTAAATACTTAATATGGATATCCAAGTAAGAGAGATTACAGAACAAAAAATATGGGATGAATTTGTTAAGCTAAGTCCTAATTGTAGTTTTATGCAATCGTGGAATTGGAGCTTGTATCAAGAGATTGGTTTAGGTCACAAAACGTTTAGGTTGGGTTTCTTTGATGAGGAAAATCTTATTGCTGTATCTGCTTGTTATGAAATGGAACAAACATTTGGAAAATATATATATTGTTCTAGAGGTCCAATATTAAAAAGCTTAGATACAGAGATTTACAAGAAAGTATTAGAATCCCTTAAGAGTTTCTTTGCAGGTAAAGAATATATATTTCTTAAAATTGATCCAGCTATTGAACAACAAAACAGAGTATCTATATTACCCTTTGATTTGGGATTTAAGAAATGTATTAATTATGTACAGCCTGAAACCCCTTGGTTTATTGAGTTAGTTGGCAATTCTGAAGAAGAACTTATGGATTGGTGTGAAGCACACGGTATGGGTAAAAACTATCCTACATATATTCGTAAAGCAAGAAAGTTAGGTGTAACTATACGATTTTCAAAAGATTTGCCTGATTGGAAAGTATTTACTCATTACCTTGCTAAAAGTTCAGATCAGAAAGATTTTGCAATTAGAGGTGCAGACTACTATCTTAAACAGTTAAAGTATCTTGGAGAATATGATGAGGTCAGGCTAGCTATTGCACAGTATAGTGGAGAGCCAATTGCAATGTTAGTATTATCATTCTTTGGAAATGAAGTGGCCTGTTTGTATAGCTGTCAAACTGGAATACAAAACAAAGTAAGAGGCCCTATGCTACTCCGATGGGAGTGTATGTTACAAGCTCAAAGAGAAGGTTTTAAATATTTCAATTCGTGGGATGTTCTACCTGACGAGAAATATACTCCAAGAAGTAAAAGGTACGGGTACTCTAATTTTAAGAGAGGGTTTGGAGGGTATTTAGTTAGATATCAAAGAACTGTAGATTATCCTTTTAATACACTAAAGTATTTTTTTGTTAGGTTACTGGATATTTATAGAAGAGTACGCTTCTACTCTGATAGGTAGATGTGGTATGGCTTACTTCATTATAGGTCTATGAGCGCTTGCCATGTATTGGTATATTATTACATAAGCAATTAAATTTTGTTACTGCCTAATCTTGTCAACTGATTCGTTACTTACATACTTGCAACAACAAGGAGTTGTTACACAGGCTGATGCTACCCGTGTTCAGGTAGAGAGATCTCGTTCTCCTAAAAGTGAGGAATCAATAATTAGGGAGATGGGTCTAGCAGATGATCTCTCAATAGCAAAAGCAAAATCCGCTATCTTTAACATCCCCTTTATTGATTTAAAGAACTTAACTATTGCAGAGAGTATCATAGCTGAGGTTCCAATTGAGAATTTAAAGAAATACAAGACAGTTCCATTTGAAAGAGGAGAGAATTTTGTTAAGTTGGCAATGATTGATCCATTTGATATTCAGGCTACACAGGCATTGCAAAGAAGATACCCTCCAAATACTAGACTCCAAGTATATATTACTACCGAGGAAAGTATAAACCATGTGTTAGATAGAAGAATTGGAGATGTAATGAGTACGGAGGTTACACAGGCGTTAGAAGATGTTGATGTTCCAGTACAGGAAATAACGGAAGATCCAAATTTAATAGATAGTGTTGATTTAAAGAATGCTCCTGTTGCAAGAATAGTAAATTCAATAATGCAGTATGCTGTTACCTCTAAGAGTTCTGATGTACATGTTGAACCAATGGAAAATAGATTAAGGGTAAGGTTTAGAATCCACGGTATTATGACTGAAAGGTTAGTGCTACCAAAAACATTGGGACCTGCAGTTGTCTCACGTATCAAGATTATGTCTAATTTAAAAATAGATGAAAAGAGAGTTCCTCAAGATGGTAGATTCCAAGTTAAAATTAAGAATATTAAGGTAGATATCCGTGTTTCTGTTATGCCAACTATTCATGGAGAGAAGGTGGTTATGCGTTTACTTGAATCAGACACTTCTGGTATTACTTTAGAATCAACAGGTCTAAGAGGAAATGCTTACAAAGTTTTCTTAGATGCACTTAGTGTTACAAATGGTATCGTATTAGTTACTGGTCCAACAGGAAGTGGTAAAACCCGTACATTAGCTTGTTCCCTAATCAAGGTCAATGACCCAGGTGTAAACATTATCTCCTTAGAAAATCCAGTAGAGATTCGTATACCAGGGGTAACCCAAATTCAAATTAATGATGATGTAGGTTTAACTTTTGCAAATGGACTTAGATCTGTACTACGACAAGACCCAGACATTGTAATGGTCGGAGAGATTCGTGATCAAGAGACTGCTGAGTTAGCTGTTCAAGCATCTCTTACAGGTCACTTAGTACTTTCAACTCTCCATACCAATAGTGCAGCAGCAGCAATCCCAAGATTACTAGATATGGGTATTGAACCATTCCTTTTGGCTTCTACTGTTAGAGTAGTTGCAGCCCAACGTCTTCCAAGAAAAATTTGTACTAACTGTATTCAACCATTTGAAGCATCTCCCGAAATTATTGAGACCTTACTAAAAGGACTTTCAGGGATAAAAGATTTTGATATTGTTCAATATATTAATAGGGTTGTAATTGCAAAAAAGGCAAAGGGAGAAGAAGGCTCTGCTGTAATGAAATCTCCAGAGATTGGACCTGATGGAAAACCAAGAGTATATTTGTATAAGGGAGTCGGATGTGATAGATGTGGAGGCTCTGGATACTCTGGTCGTATTGGTATTTTTGAAGTATTGGATGTTAGTGAGAAAATTAGTAGAATGATAATGGATAATGTAACTGCTCAGGATATAGAGAACGAAGCAAAGGAACATGGTATGATTACTATGATACAAGATGGGTATCTAAAAGTACTTGAAGGTATAACAAGTATTGAAGAGGTACTAAGGGTGTCTAAAGAATAATTTTAAGATATAATGGTTACCAATGGATAACAATACTGCCCAAAATGGAACGATAGGATATCCTAATCTTGCACAAAACAGCGCTAGCATACCAATACCTACTCCAACAACTCCTACTCCTGTACAATCTACTTCTGATGCAAAAATGCTTGAAGATTTAGCTGCACAGATTCAAAAATTAGATACAACACCTCAAACCCAATCATCATTTGAATCATTAAATACACTTCCTGTTCCAGATGGTCCAGATATTCCTGCTCAACCAGTACAAGCTCCTATTGCTCCTGCTCAACCAATACAAGTTCCTGTAACCCCTACTCCACCAGTTATAGAGCATTTAGTTCCCCAGCCAATACCAGTACCAGAAATCCCTGTTCCTCCAGTTGTGCAACCTGTTGTACCAGAACAGACTGTTCTTCCAGGTGCTGTTGAAAACAAATTAGAAGAGATTATTCCAGGGGAGAAAGTTCCAAAGGCATTACAGAGAAAACCTGTTGAAGATAGTGTTGCTAAACCAATAGATGAGCCAGTACTAGAAGAGATAAAATCTACTTTGATAGATGAGGATAAAGATGAAGTAGAAGCACCAGTGAAAATTAATCAAACTCAAAAAATAGATGAATTGCTTAGATATGCAATTGAGCATGAAGCATCAGATTTGCATATTAGTGTTGGATATCCTCCAATAGTAAGAATAGATGGAGAATTAAAAGAGATTAGTGATTCAATTATTACTGCTAAAGATGCAGAAGATTTCGTTTTACCACTTCTCTCCGATGAAAAGAAAGAGTTGTTACAGGTAAATAAGGAGATTGATTTTGCATACTTCTATAACAAAGATTTAACAGGAAGATTTAGAATCAACGCCTTCTATACAATGAAGAATTTGGCAGCAGCATTTAGATTAATCCCTACTCGTATTAGAACAATAGATGAGCTATTGCTACCTCAATTGTATCACCAGTTCTCCCAATTAAAACAGGGATTAATACTAGTTACTGGACCAACAGGCCACGGTAAAAGTACTACTCTCGCTGCAATACTTGAGGAAGTAAATACTACAAGATTCTCACATATCATCACTATTGAAGATCCAATTGAGTATGTATTTGAAGGTAAGAAAGCTTTAATTGAACAAAGAGAAATGAATGATGATACTCACTCTTGGTCTATTGCACTAAGAAGTGCATTAAGACAAGATCCGGATGTCATTCTAGTTGGTGAAATGAGAGATTATGAAACCATTGCTTCTGCAATTACACTTGCTGAAACAGGTCACTTAGTATTTGCTACATTGCATACAAACAATGCAGCTCAAACAGTAGATAGAATCATTGATGTATTCCCAAACAATCAACAAGCACAGATTAGATTACAGTTATCAAATATCTTAGAAGCAATTGTTGCTCAGAGATTGATACCTTTAGACAAGGGTGGAAGAAGAGCTGTGTCTGAAATAATGGTTGCAAGTCCAGCTATTAGAAATATGATTAGAGAAGCAAAGACTCATCAGATTGACAACGTAATTAGAACGAGTTCTGATATAGGTATGGTATCTTTAGAGAAATCATTGGTTGGGTTGATAAGAGAGGGAGTTATTTCTGTTCAGAGAGCACAAGAGTATGCTGTATTCCCTGAAGAAGTTTTAAGATTACTTAAAAGTTAAAAATGAATAAATTTCAATATTCAGCGAGAGATAATAAAGGTAAGGAAATAAAGGGGAAGATGGAGGCAAGAGATGCCCAGGCAGTAGCAGAGATTTTACAAGACAAGGGATACATTGTTGTAAAAATTAAAGAAGAAGTTGGAATTAACTTTGAAGAGTTAGGACAGCTTAATATTGGTGGTGTTCCAATGAAAGAGAAAGTTGTCTTTATGAGACAGCTCTCAACAATGGTTAGTGCAGGTTTACCATTAACAAGAGGTTTACAGATTATGGAACAGCAGGTTGCTAACCCTATGTTTAAAAGGGTTATCACTCAAGTTAAAACGTCAGTAGAGGCAGGTAAAACATTGGCAGATTCGTTTAGGTTGGCAGATGAAGTCTTTGATGATGTGACTATCAACCTTATTGAAGCTGGTGAATCTAGTGGTAATTTGGATGTTGTACTTGCTAAGTTAGCCGTTGAGTTAGAAGAGAGTAAAAAATTGGGTGATAAGATGAAATCTGCAATGATTTACCCTATTATTATTCTTTTTGTTATTGTTACAGTTATTATTCTCCTTCTGGTTGTATTAGTTCCTACTATGGCAGAGATATATACAGACTTTGGTGCAGAATTACCATTTACGACACAGATGTTAATAGATATGAGTAATTTCTTCCTAAAGTATTGGTGGGCTATGTTTGTAATCGTATTATCTTTGGTTATTGGATATAAGGTTTATAAAGATACCCCAAAGGGAAAGAGAAATTTAGATAAGATAGCTCTTAAGATACCTATTGCAGGTCCAATTATAAGTAAGATGCAAATAGCACAGTTTACAAGGTTACTTGGCTTATTAATGGGTAGTGGTATGTCTATAATAAAATCTTTAGAGCTCACCGCGGCATCTTTAAGTAATGAAATGTTTAAAGAGGTAATTCTAGCTTCAAAAGATGATGTTGAGAAGGGTGGTTCCCTAGCACTTCCTATTGCTAGAAGCGAATATTACCCATTACTTGTAAGTAGTATGATTGCAGTAGGAGAAGAAACAGGAGAATTAGATAGTGTTCTTAACAAAGTAGCTGAATATTACAAAGATGAGGTAGATGTTGCTACTTCAAACTTATCAGCTGCATTAGAACCAATCTTTCTTATCATAATGGGTTTAATGATTGCATTTATTGCTCTTGCTGTTTACTCCCCTATGTTCCAACTTGGAGAGGTAATGGGAATGGTCATTGACATTGTTACTTTGTTTGTGTAATTTTTATATATAAATTAAATTAATATTATTTATATGGGAATGAATAGAAAATATTCAGGTTTTACCCTAGTAGAGATGCTTATCGTCATGGGAATCATTATAATCCTCATGGCTGTAGGTATAGCTGCAGGTAGATTTGCTATCAACAGAGCAAATGATGTAGCACACCAGAATGCAGCAGATCAGTTATTTGTAGCAGCTCAATCATACCTAACAGATGAAAGAGAGTATCCAATAGTTACTAACTGGTCACTCAATCTTACAGAAGGAACAGGATGTACAGCTCCATGTTTGGGAGGGTACCTTTCATTAGGAGAGTTTAGAGGAGGAACAGATGCAACATATTACTACTGGACTGATCAGAAATCAGCTTTAGTATGTGTATCTCTAGGTGGTGTAGATGATGCAGACAATAGAGGATACTACTGTACAGGTAATGGATTTGGTGCAACTGGTGCTCCATCAGGAGTCACACAGAAGGATGTAGATCCAGAGAGTACAACAGCAGATGGTTTCCCTGGTACAAGCGTAGCTGCAGATTGGAATTTAATACAGGATTGGGATAATGAGAATGATGTCTTTGAAACTATTTAGTTAAAAGAATTCGAAGCTGAACAACCCCCTCCCCTGAGGGGGTTTCTCTTTCTTAAAAAATATATATAATGGGTAATGCATATATATTTTACATTCATTTCGTTTGTTTTAGGATTAGTACTAGCAAGTTTCATTAATGCACTACTGTATAGAATAGATAACGGATATAAATATCCAGATATATTTATTAAAGGATCTCACTGTGAAAAATGTGGTAAAGCATTAAAGACATATGAGTTAATACCTGTACTATCATTTATTATATTTAAAGGTAAATGTTCTAAGTGTGGATATAAGGTACCACTGTATTACCCAATATCAGAATTAATACTTGGTATATCAATGGCTAGTATATATTATTATTCTCTAGACCCTATTTATTATGTTCTAATAATATTTATGTTTACCTTTTCATACTTTGATAGGATCTATAAATGGGTACCACAAATAACAGTAAATATTTTCTTAGGACTATCCGTTATATATTTTCTTCTACAATCTTTAATTCAAGATTCCATTCCAGAAAATTCCATATTAATTGGTATCGGTCTTTCTGTATTTATATGGGTGTTAGGTAAAGTAATGAAAAAACCTTTTGGTAAAGGTGATACATTAGTACTTCTTGGACTTAGCCTTCTTTTAAATGTACAGATGTATATCTCCTTTATATATCTCTTTATATTTCTCTCTACCCTTTATTCCTTAATATTGATAGCTAAAAAGAAAGGTACTTTTAAATCTAGTGTGCCCCTACTCCCATTTATGTATGGATCGATGGGAATACTGTTTTTTTTGAATGAAAATATTACTGAAATTATAGGGAATATATTCTATTAAAAAGAGTGATAAATAAAGAGAATTTGTGGAGTGTTGAGTAGTTATAAATTTTCTGTTAAATTAGTATTATTACTTATAGATATCTGTCCATGAAAAAGTTAAAGAATTCTCTATTGGGATTTACACTTATTGAGATGTTAATTGTTATGGCGATATTTGTTATTTTGTCTGCTATGGGGGCAGGAGCATTTGCAGGTATTAGGGAAACAACAATAATCAGGCAAGATGTAGAGAATTTAAAACAGGATATTCAATTAGCTAAACAGAAATCCATGCTTTTAGAAAGGGGGCCAAATGAGAATTGGCTGTATGGGATTGGGATAGATTTTAGTGAAGTTGACACAACGGGAGAATATAGGTTATTTAAATGGTGTTCTCCATTCACTGATTTTGGATCTCCAGCAACAACATCTGAATTACCAGGATACTCTGGTGGAGAAATAACTATTACAAATGGATATCTTCCGGTTGAAACCAGAACTACCTCTTGTAGTGGACAATCCTCCTTGGTGGAGTTAGCAGAATATGTAGACACGAGTTTAAGTGGAGGTATAAATATAATTGGCATACCAAGCATTTATCCAAGGACACCAGCGGAATATGTTGTTTTTGAGGCTGTAACAGGAAAAGCTTTTTTATATGATGGGACGGGAGCTCCCTCAAACTATACATATAGTTCGGGTGTTTTAACTTATAGAGGTTCTTATTCTTTAGATGTAATTGCTCTAGATATAGTTATTGATAGGAAAAGAAGTACAAAATTTGAAGTTTTATCAATATATCCACTTTCTGGTACTGTTATCGATCATGTATATAATCGTGAGAGTGATTTAGCTAGTCCAACCGAAGTTAAAACAAGAAGATATTTCATATTTGATGGGATTAGATTTTCTAGATATGGTATAGCAGATGAACTTAAATCATATAGAGAAGAATGAAAAACATATTAAAAAAGATGAAAAAATATGAAGGTTTGGGATTTGTAGAAGCCCTTATTGCTTTAATGGTCTCAGGGATAGTAGCCGTAGTTCTGATGAGTATATCAGCATCCTCCATACAAGAATTAATGAGGGTTGATATGCAAGATTTAATGGCACAGTATGCTGTATCTACATCGGTACATATACAAAAGCTTGCAATAGAAGAAGCAAATGAAAATGCTGATGATAATAATTTCCTAACACTTACACAAGGAAAGTGCTACCCTTTTAATACTGATGAGGAAGAATCTATAAGGTTTACTGAGGATGCTGGAAGTAGAAACGAATATAAAGATAGCTCATTGGTTAAAAATGATCCTGATTTCTTTAGAATTATGTGTGTTGAATATAGAGATATTACTGATAGTAGAAAGATGTTGGTTAAGATAATTGTGGGTTCTAATAAATTTGATGGTTTAGCTACAACTGATAGAGATATAAAAGATTATGAATATTTTGCAGTAATAAATATATGAGAGATATAAAGAGAAAATATGAGGGTTTTAGTTTTGTAGAAATGCTTCTGACTATTCTACTATTAGGTATCATTATGTTGATTGTTGCTACAACAATGAATACGGTAATAAAAGTTTCAAATACATCTAATAGTAAGAATCTTGCTAGAAATGATATGAATTATATTATGGATATCGTAAATAGAACTATAACAAACGCAGATTTAGGAAATATCCTTTTATTTAAATCAGATACGGTTAGAACTTTGGGAGTTGATAATTATGGACAGCTGAGGATAGTGCAGGGTGATACAAACGCTATAGATACTGCGTATGCAAATGGAACCCCCTCAACAGTACTAGAGGGAAATGAAATACAAGTTAAACTTTATGGTTATAGCTATTGGACTTGCATAGGATATTTTAGAGATAATACAAATCCAAGTTATGGGTATATTGTTAAAACAACATCTTCTAACTTAGTTAACCATAAAGAGTGTTTCTCGGCTACTGCAGTTGTTACCTTACTCCACTCTTTCATGGTTGATGCATCAAACTTTAGTGTAAAATATGTAGAAGTAGGAGATGGAACTAATAGTATGTTTATTGTTGATTCTACACTACGACCTTTATACTGGCCAGTATCAGATACATTCCCTGTAAAGCGAGATGTAGTCAGACAGATTGTTATATCTACTCAAGCTTTGACATGGTATTAATTAATTGTTAATTTAAATATATGAATATCAAAAAGATGAAAAGATACCAAGGTCAGGCCATAGCAATAGTAATGGTAATACTTGTGGTAGCAACAGTTTTAGGAGCATCTTTGTACTCTAGAATGATAAAGAATAGAGAAGCAATTATTGATACAAAAGAGTCTGCAAGAGCTATTGAGCAAGCTGATACTATTTTAGATACAGTTATTTCAAGTGATATATTTACTGTACAAAGCGCAATAGATGCCTGTTTAAAGAAACCAGAAGGATGTACATTTAATAGTATTGTGGATTTTAAAACATCTTTTTTAGGCTTATATAATATCGATAGTACAATATTAAATGAGATTCCCGATACAGAATGGTGTTCTAATACCACAACTACAACGGATACAGAGTCAAGTATTAGTATAATATTTGGTTATGCTGGATTAGGTGATGGACAGGACTGGGAAGTTGGACAGGTTATGGCACTTAACTTAGAAGGTGTCTCAAATGTTGCAGGTTGTAACTTAACTTTGAGTTTTGGGAGTTCAAGTTCTGAAGAAGAAGTCTTTACTATTAAGAAGGTATATAGAGATGTAAGTGGGAATGTTAAACCATATGTAGAGGACGATATGCTTATGTATTGTCTCCCTGATGATGGTACTTGTAGTTCAGTTGCACCAACCACATCAGTAGAATCATTTACTAGTCCAAACTCTATAAGTATCCCCCTTTATGAAGTAAAGGATGGTTACCCATTATATGAGATAAGAGTATTACCTCTTAAAGGTACACTACGTATATCAAGCCAAGTATCTGGAGCAACTTGTGCAATTGGAAATAATTTAAATAATTATAAAATGAATTCAAAGGTAAACTGTAAAGGTGATTATAGAGAGAAACAGGTAATCATTCCTAATATTCATAATGTAGGGTACCCTACTCTATTTGATTACACTATATATAATGCTACTGGAGTATTAAGTCCAAATTAAATTTATTTATTACTTGAATATGGAAAATACAAGAAAAATCTTAATAGTAGAAGATGAAACTCCTCTTTTAGATTCATATGCAGAGTTAGTAGAAACTGCAGGTTATGTTGCTATGAAAGCCCTAGATGGATATCAAGGGTTAGATTTGTTAGCAAACAATTTAGATCAGATAGATTTAGTATTACTAGATTTAATGATGCCTGGTGTAGATGGTTTAGAGGTATTAAAAACTATAAAGAATAATGAAGATAAGTATGGAAAGATGCCTATTGTCATCCTAACAAATATGACTAGTGAATCTGTTGTGAAGGAAGCTTTTAATATGGGAGCTTCTTCATATTTAGTTAAAACAGATTTAGATTATGAGGGCTTAGTAAAGGAATTGGATAAATTCCTAGGTTAAACTTATTAAATTAAAAACTGCTAAGAAAGTGAAGATAACTATATCTCCAAGTATATTGGTAAAGAGAATTTTAATAATAGCTCTTTCTTTCTTACTACTTTTAATATTAATTTGGTTTGGATATTCATTATTTTCAATGAATAGTAGTAATCCAACATTTGTACCTTTTGTTGATATCCGAAAAGATGCTTTAGCTACAAAAGTTCAATATGAAAGTGTAGAGATAGATGGTAAGAGAATTACTTATAAATTTGAAATTATTCCACTAGAAGTTTCGAAAGATGAAAGTAATTATATTATTACTGGAGTTGCAAAGAACTATTTTGAGCGATATGAGGATATTGAAGATACTAGGTTCGTATATGCTCTTCCCAAGGGGATTGGTGAATTTGACTTTAGCAGTTTAGAGTGGGGCCAGCCAATATTACTTACAACTCAATATAGAGTAGAAAAGGATTTTAAATATTTTATAGAATATTCATGGTGTATATTAACGAATGGCTACTACAAATTAATTGGTAGTAAAGAGAGAAGCACAGATGGCTTTTGTCCTGTTGAAAGAGATATAAATAGATGGAGTGTTGAGGTTTTAGATGTAACAGAATAAAGGGTAACGAGAATAAGATTGCAAGTGTCTTAATAATATTTTATTTAAAGAAAATGGAACTAAAAAGAATTGTAAAAGAAATTGTATTAGTGATATTTTTACTATTCTCTTTTGTCCTTCTTTCTAGAGTCAGTGCATACGCTGGTACAATAAAGGATTGTGAGTGTGATGGAACGACCAATGTTTGTTCATATTGTGAGACGTTTCAATATAATGGGTATAGAGCAGAAAAATCTTGTAATCTATGTGATGATGCAGAATGGGATTGGTGTGAAAGTGACACTGGATGGGTATATGATTGTTGTGTAACTTATAGATATGATAATTCGGTTTGGTGCGAAGACAATGAGGATTCTGCTGTTTGTGGTAATGGAGTTGTAGAAACAGGGGAGGAATGTGAAAGTGATTCTGATTGTAGTTCAAATCAAAGTTGTAAAAGTTGTGATTGTCAGGATAACATACCCACATGTACAAGATGTACTCCGGTATGTCCTGCCCCTTTGTCTTCTACGCCACCAGCAAGTAATCCAACAGATTACGATTTCGTAGATTTTGCTTCTTGTACAGATACTGGAACTTGTGTTCCACCTACTGAAGCGATTGATTGTTATGAGGTGGTTAGTCCACAGCCAACGATTGCATTTCTCTTACATCCTGAAAACTATCCAACAACATTAGGATTTACATCTCAAACACATACGGGAGCAGGTAAGTTAGTAGGTTCTGTTGATGATATTGTTAATGATTTTATACCTGTTAGAGTTCTTGCTGATGCTAATCAATTTTATATGGAAGCTACTTTTACTGATACAGATCTAGATATAGAAGCTGTATATGCATGGTTTACTCAAAGTGGAAATATATTGACCCCCCAAACTCTTGATTTAGATAGTAGTGCTGGTTCAGGATATAAAACAAAAGGTAGGGCGGATTTTGGATTTATGCTACATAAAGAAGGGGGAAGTTGGGTTCCATATATTCCATACATAGTTGGGGATGGAGATGATTTGAATGATATTTGGAAAAAGGCATCATATACAAATAATGTATTCGCAATAAAAGGTCCTGATGGTAATGATATGGTTAATGTTCAAATTGCCAATATAGAAGATACAGGAAAGCAAGTAAAATTGAAATTTAGTGTAAGTTTTAAACAAAATAGTGGACAAAACAATTTAATTGCAAACCCACCAACAGAGGGTAATTACAATGTCTTCTTAATGGCTAATGATACCTTTGGTTTTACTCCATATGATAACTATGATTCTTATCCAGATATAGCAGCAGCAGTTCATAGTTTATGGCTAACAAACGAGAAGATAAGGTACTATAACAATTGGATTGATACTACAAAAGATTGGAATGTAGATTTGACACCCCCTTCCGCAGATTTAGGTGTTTCTGTAGATGGGGCTAATTTAAAAATCTCATGGGATTTAAATGATAATCTTGATCTTTATGGATTAGTCCTAGATCTCTTTATAGACTCAAGCTATAAACTAAATCAATTAGATGATGTTGAGATACTCCCTCTTACAGAAAATGTTCCATATACCCCTACTGAGCAGACTGAAATACAGGTCGGACACCTTACACTAGGAACCCATCTTTACAAAGTAGTTGGGATGAGTGGTAAAACAAGTAGTAGTAGCATTACCCTTGATGTTGGTGATAACAGGGGCGGTATATTCTACTTTAAGATTACTGCATTTGACGATGGTGGAAACCCAATACAAGCAAGTGAATCTTTTGATCTAAGAGATTGGATGGGTACAGAAGGTGGACTCCTCTACTCTATGGGTGGTACTGATATTGCAGTAAGAAATTTCCTTGAAGAAAATGGTAACCCTTGGATAGGTTCCTTTATAGAAAATATTGTATCGTGGAGAAATATAGCAATATCCACGGAGTTAATTGGAGACAAGGTTGCAGGAAACCCCATTGCTCCCGAAAAGAGTCCTACTGTCAAATCATATATGGTTAGACCATATGAATCTACTGATGTAGGAAGTTACTACTCTACATTGAAGAGTGCATTCGATAGTAGGAAAGTTGGACTAGGAGTAATTGAAATGCCCGTTACAACTAAGCTAAGTGGCTCTTTAGGTAATGTAGGGATTAAATCGATGTCCACTGTTAATAATTTAAGTGTTGGTGGTCCTGCAAATGAAGAATTCGTTTGTGATGGTAGTGGAATATTCTTTGTTGGTGGAGATTTAAATATATATGGAAAGATAAGGAATGTGAATGCAAACAAAGATGCATGTATATTTGTAGTACAGGGCAATGTATATATACATGGAACCATTGAACCTAAACAAAAGTATGAGGAGATAAATGCATATATACTAGCAGACGGAGAATTAAGAATTAATCCAGATACTGATTTAAATGGAGAATATGATGGTGTATATATCAATGGTGGTATACATAGTCTTAAGGGCGTCTCTCTTAAAAGATCTTTACAATTGAAAGACAGATTAACATACCCAGCATTGGTAGTAGACCATCACTCAAAATATGGAGTATTGAGTAGAATACTTTTCGGTGGTCAAGTTAATATACAGAAAACAGAAGTAGGATTTAGATAATAGTGAATTCTCCTAGAGGCAATTAGAAAATAAGTACATACAAAGAGTACCATGAAAAGAAAAAACATCTTTATATTAAGTATTGTTATATTACTCTCCATTCTTCTTGGCTATATTTTGTATTACATTTTCTTACTTGAAGATGAACAACTAAAATATGAGGAATTGCTAAATGAAGCAAATGTAAATACAGAAAATACAAGTAATTCTGCTACTATCTATGTAAAAGAATTTGATAGTAATAGCTGCAATATTTCATACTGTGTTAATAATAAATGTGGATTAAAATTATATTTACCTTGTGATAAGTTAGACAAAAATGAATATAGTAAAGAAGGTTTATATAAAATATCATTGGGTTTTGAGAAGAGCGAAATATTTGTATTTAGAGATAAAGTTTTGGATTCATGGTCTATATATAAACCAGATATCAAAGAGGAAAAATATGAGAAATCTTTCTATATAAACGGAGTAAAGGAATTACTAAACAACTTTCCTATCAGACAAGGATTTGCTTGTCTCATTTCTTTAAAGACCGACGAACCTGAAAACTGGATTTGTAACAGTGATTTCTCAATCACATATGACTATCTTAAATCGATATATCTTACCTATGAATTAGGTAAAAAATTAAATGACAATGAGATGCTGAATAGTGTTAATGAGGAAATAATGTACCTTAATTCAAATAGCGAAGAGTTGATTAAAGCAGAGTATAACTTTCCTGAAGCATATATATTAAAATTGATTGATATAGGATTAAGTGAAGAATATCTGAAAATAATTTCTGATTTTGAAATTCCAGAATACAGAGTTCAGACATTAACAATACATGATTCGTTGCCATACCTACCAAATGAAGGGGAAATTCTTTCTAAACGTTATGTAGACATCTTAAGATATTCAGATTATCACACTGTTTTTAATGAATATGGCATGGAAGAATTATCTTCCTACTACTATAACGAATCTGTTCGTAGGTATAATTCCTCAGAGTATGTTGTAAATGGTCTATGTACTATTGGTTATTCAACAAGTAATCCTGATATATATAAATATGTAAAAGATGAACTAGAATTTATAATATCTTCGAATGGAGATGATTTAATATTGGAAAATATTACAGAACTTTTTAAATGTTCACTTCTAAGTGATAAGATGGAATCAACTATTAACGGATTAAGTAATGAGATAGAAAGTTTGGTAAAACGATCTACAATCTCAATAGATAATAATGCATACATTGTGAATACAACAACTGCTTGTGTCAACGAAGAGAAGGTATGTAATCATGTAATTAGGAATTTCAGACTAGTAGATAACTTAATGTATATTCTGTATGAGTAGATTTATAAAAATCTTTATTACACTGGCTATATTTATTTTGTTTAGTTTCATACTAAAAGAGAACGCTTTTGCCGCATGTGGGTGTGCTTCAGATGGTTCATATTACTGTTATACATGTGATACACGTCAGTACGGTCATTATACATCTGTACCAGATTGCCCAAGCCCTTGTGCATGGTGTCCTTCCGATACTGGATGGCAGTATACATGTTGCTATTATACAGAATGGGTAGTTGGTGGTTGCGAATCTGCTTGTGATTCTGGCTGTACTCCTCCGGCCTGTGCACCTACATATGACACTGTAAATCATGGTGTTGGTTCTATCACTACTAGTTGTACAGATGATTGTGGAGATACTGAAACAAGAACCTGCTATCTATATAGGTGTGATGATTGTACATTACCAAATTGCCCTGCCCCTCTTCTAAATAGCGCATTACCAACTGATCCTGTGAATTTGGTATTAGCGAATTTTAGATCTTGTACAAGAAGTGGAACATGTGGAGGAGCTTCAAAATTAGGGGACTGTTATGAACCCTACTCTGTTCAACCTACAGTAGCACTTAGAAACCCATCTGAAACATTAGATCTTGCAAATATATATGGGTTTAGAAGCATACATCATATTGGTATCCCCAAATTAAATCCTACTTACAATTTAAATGAGCCTCTTAATTTAGAAGCTAGATATACAGATTTAAATGGTTCGTCCGATATAGAGGCAATATATGTCTGGTTTAGAGACACAGCATACGCATATCCTGCAGAGTTGAGTACTCCATTGTTCATAGCTTCTTCTGGTAATCCAAAAGCACCAGCACAAAACAGTTGGGGTTTTATGATGCACAGGGAGAATGGAAGCTGGTATCCATATGTACCAGACTATACTGATCCATCAAATGCTAAATGGGTTAAAGTAGCTGGATATAATACATCTTTAAGAACATTCTATATACCGGGTACGACATCTACAAAAATGGTAGCTGTAACTATAACTGGAACAAATGGTATTACAGAATCTGGCAATACGGTAACAATGCCATTTAGATTGAGATTCTCTAACTATGGTACATATACTGATATATTGCAAGAAACGAGTCCAGTAACATATAGAGTGCTGTTAATGGCTCATGACAAGTTCAGTTTTACCCCATATGATAACTATGATAATGTGCAGGCGATAAAGGATAAAATAGGAAACTATTGGCAAGCTAACCAATTAAGATACAGAAATTTACCAGCAATATCTCAGAAATTTGCAAGAAACTGGAATTCATATATCAATGCTGGACAAGAAAAATTTTTCACTATAGATAAAGTAGCTCCATTCTCTACTGTTCCATTTTCTGTTGCATATAATAATGGGAAAATAGAAATAAAATGGAATGTTGAAGATGCTAAAGGTTTATACTCTATTGTAGGCAACATATATTCGTCTTCAACAACATACCCAATGACATTAAGTGGAACAACAGGAATCATTTTTCCTTCAGGAACTTCATTCAGTCCAAGTTTATATACAAACCAAGTAATAGGTCATTTAACTGTGGGGAGAGCATTTGCAGTAGCACCTGATATGGCAGTAAAAACACATGCAGGAACAGTATATGTAGATCCAGGAGCAAATAGGGATGGATCCTTAAACATATATTTAACTGTATTTGATGATGCAGGAAACATTACCCAATACAATATGTTATACCTATTAGAAGATTGGATAGTTTCTGATGGGGGGTTAGCATACTCACAAGGAGGAACAGGATTTAAAACAAAAATTCCTTCATCTCCAACCGATACATGGGGTTCAGTATTACCACTAAGAGACATTTCTCCATTAGTTGAGTCATTAACCTTTGCTAAAGGCGACCTATCAAGTGAAATGTGGGCAGAAGGTGCTGGGGGTTTACTAACTCCACTAACAAAAAGTAGTATTACAAACAAGTCGTACAAGATAGTAAATTTTGGAGGTTATAACTTTAGTAGTTATTACGATAGATTTTATCAGTTATATCTTGATAATAAGACGAATTTAGGAACACTGCTAGTTGAGAAAACACTAGGTTCTACGACAACAGAACTAACAAGTACATTGACCGCGAACTATTGTGGAAACCAGAGTACTGCACCATACTGTGTTCTTCTTAAGAGTGGCCCCCTATTTGTTAATACAGGGTTTATATGTGATCAAAAAGCAGTAATATTTGTTAATGGAGATTTAACTATTGGTGGAAAAATAAAGAACCATGCTTCGTTAAGACGTGATTCAGATGCGTGTATGTTTATTGTAACAGGCAATATAGTTATTCAAGAAGGAGATAATGCATCTCCTTCTACATTAGGATATGACGAAATAAATGCATATCTATTTTGTGATAAACAAATAATAATAAATGCAGAAACTACAAGTAAAACGAGATATGATGGGCTATACATAAATGGTGGTATTCAGGCATTGGGAGGTATTAAAGTAAATAGATATCTTAAATTGGTAGATAGAATGAAATATCCAGCATTAGCAGTAGATCATCACTCAAGATATGGGATATTGGGTAGAATATTCTTTGGTTCAGACTACACTTTCCAAAAAACAGAAGTAGGATTTAGATAATTGATATATTACCTATTACTCTCTTTTCTGCTATATTATAATAATCATAATTTAACTGTCCAGAGTTATGGCTAAGCTGCCAGATCATGTTGGTATAGACTTCGGAACCCACACTGTAAAAGCTGTAGAGTTAAGAAATATTCTCACTAGTACACCTGAGCTAGTAAATCTTGGTAGCCAATTAACACCAAAAGGAGTAATAAATAGTGAAGAGAGACAAGATCAAAAGAAATTGGGTGTAGCACTTAAAATGCTTTTTGATACAGCTAAAATACGAAATAGAAATGTGGTTATGGCATTACCTGAGTTTTCGGTATTTACAAGATTTTTAGAATTCCCTGGAGTAAAGAAAGAAGAGCTTGGAGAAGCAGTATTCTTCGAAGCTAAACAGTATGTACCAATGGCAATTGAAGATGTACAAATGAGTTATGTAACAATTGGATTTAATGAGGAAAAGAATGCTCCCAGAGTATTATTAGTAGCAGCACCTAAAAAGATAATAGAGATATATATGAATGTTGCTAACTTTGCTGATTTAGATTTAATAGCAATAGAGACAGAATCTGTAGCAATGGGAAGAGCTATGTTAAAGTCCATGGGAAAAAGAAGTGTTGTAATGTTAGATTTCGGTGCAAACAGTACAGATATGAGTATTATGGCTGATGGGTATTTAGTATTCTCACAAAGTATATCAATAGGGTCTGACTCTCTAACACAGTCAATTATTAACAAATTCAATTTTGATTATAATAGAGCTGAGGAATTTAAACGAAACTATGGATTGATACCTAATGTCTTGGAAGGAAAAATATTTAGTTCACTCACCCCTATTATGGACTCAATAATGTTAGAAGTAAGAAGAGGTGTAGAATTCTATAAAAATAAAACATTATCTGCATCACCAAATGAGTATCTTTTGAATGGAGATGGGGCTCTGTTGCCAGGTATTACAGAGTATGTTTCTAAATCACTAGGGGTTAATGCACAAATTGCCAACCCGTGGTTAAATATATCAATAGATAATAAATTTAAAGATCTTGTTGCAAAAGGTGGACCATCTTACTCCGTTGCGATAGGATTAGGATTAAAGGATGAATAATATGGAAGAAAAAACAGTAAGTAAAACAGAAGGAGTTGTTCAGAATACTCCCCCTGTGCAAGCTAGCACTACAGTAAGTGGTGCTGTAAGTACTCAACCTGTGCAACCTAAAATTCCAGGTAAGCCCACATTAGCACAACCAAAAGCTACTCCTGTTGAAGAAGGAGTGAACCTAATCCCTGCAATGACAGAGGAAGAGAAAGTATCTGTTAAAACAAAGAATACTCTTAATGTTGGTTCTATACTTAGTTTAATAGCATTAGCAACTATTGCAATTGGTATTGTAGGTTTTAATATACTATCTAAAACACAGTTGAATAGTAAGAAAGCAGATTTAGCAAGAATAGAGGGAACTGTTAAATCTAAAATGGATAAGATTGTTGCAAATAACGCTATTGTAGATAGGGCTATACTCTACTCTGAGGTTAAAGAGAATAGTTTCTCTCATAAGAAGATAATTGAATTCTTCAATAGTATTGGTGCAAGAATAGGAAGTGTTTCATTTAAGAGTATAGATATTTCTGAAACATTAGAATTTGAACTTTCTGGTAGTACTGTAAACTTGGAACAAACTGCTAAGCTTTGGTATCTATTTGGTGTTCATGAGAATATAGATACAATCAATTTAGAATCTGTAAGTAAGAGTGAAAATGGGGCAACATTTTCATTCAAAGGAGTTTTAAATATAAAAAATTTTACTAACGAATAAATATGGGTTTAATAACTAAGTCTGCAAAAAGTACGACACAAGAGGTAGCTGTAATAAGTAACAAGATTAAGAAAACGAAGTTTAGTATTAGTGATTTAATCATACCAATATCATCGGGTATTCTCTTAATAGTTCTCTCAGTAGCCGTATTTATTCCAATGCTTAGATCTGCATTTGAGTATTTAGATCAGATAAAAGAAACTGACGAGAAGATAAGTCAATTAAAAGAATTTAATAAGAAGTTGGATAGTATAGATGAAAATACTTTAAATGAAGATGTTGTAGTTGCTAGAAAGGTTATACCAAGAATATTAAAAGTTTCTGATTTTGTTTATTACATAGATGGTCTTGCTGTTGAGAAAGGTTTAGAGATAACTGAGCTATCTGCTGGAGATACCTCTGGAGGTGCTACAAGTGGTACGGGAGTTAGCGGACCTGTTGTTTATAGTGGAGAGTATAGCGCAGTAATATCCTTCTTAGAGGACGTACAGAGTGTCTCACCATACATTATTCGTTTACAAAATGTAGAAGTAAGCGCTAACGATGAAGGAAGATGGAATATATCATTAAATGTAAGTGGTTACTATCTACTTGATACAGGTAAAGACCCAGATATATATGCTCCATTCCAAAATTATACGGAGTACGCTGATATAGTGGAAATATTCAAAAGGAAAGCTGAAGGAACAATATAATAAAAAAGCGACCCTTAGGTCGCTTTTTACTTAGATTTCGTCTTCTAACATATCAACATCTGTATCTATATGCTCAACTGGTGTGTTCTGTTCTACTCTATCATCTTTTAATAATACTCTTACTCTTTTGTTATTTCTTATTGCACTTATTGTAATAATATCTCTAATAGAATTAATAGTTCTTCCCTTTCTACCAATAATAACCCCCTTATCTGTCTCATTTACATCGATAGTTAGGATAGTAAGACCAGGAAAATCTACACTCTCTCTTTCCTCAACACTTACATCATCTGGATAGTTTACGATACCCTTGATGATATGCTCTAGTAACTCTTTCATTTTTAAACATGATCAATTTAATCTCTACTGTAAAATTATACCCTTAGTAAAGAAAATATTCCAGATGGTACTGGATTACAAAATATATATATAGGAATTATTACTTCTCTTCTCTTACTTTCTTTACCATATTAGGTTTTTTTGAACCTCTCTTAAGAGATTTAAGAAGACCTAATTTAACAAAGTATTGAGCAATAGTATCTGAAGGTTGTGCACCTTTCTTTAACCATTCGGTAGCTGCCTCTTTATCTATTTCAAATGTAGTTGGATTTGTTCTTGGGTTGTAGTAACCAATCTCTTGAATACTAACTCCATCTCTAGGAGATTTACCTTCCATTACTACTATTCTGTAGTGAGGCTGTCCTCTTCTACCTGTTCTTTTTAATCTAATCTTTAACATAGCGTTGTTATTTTAACAGATGATATCTTAATATTCAAGCTAATTACTATCTTTTTCTATATATTTTATTCCTTCAGTAGCTGCTTGCTCCTCTGCCTTTTGTTTACTTCCCCCTACTCCCTTACCAATTACCTTACCATTAATTTTCACTACTACTGTAAATATCTTATCATGGTCAGGACCCTTCTCTTCAATTACCTCATATATTGGTGTCGTCTTATATACTGATTGAGATACTTCCTGTATTTTTGTCTTACTATCAATATCTAATCTATTTGCAACAATCTCTTCTAACTTGGGAACAAGGTTCTTGTATACAAATTTTTCACTAATATCGTATCCTTGATCAAGATATATTGCGCCAAGTATTGCCTCAAATGTATTTGCAAGAAGGTAATCCTTTTCTCTACCACCTGTATCTTCCTCTCCCTTTGAAAGTCTAAGATACTTTCCTACTCCTAAGTTCCTTGCTGTTTGTGCTAAGCTATCAGTTCTTACAAGGGCAGATCTAAAACTAGTTAAATCTCCCTCTGGTCTATCTGGATACTGTTTAAAAAGGTAATTAGAGATAATTAATTCTAATACAGCATCTCCAAGAAATTCTAATCTTTCATTGTTCTCAACAGCATCTTTATGTTCATTTAGATATGACCTATGAGTAAGAGCAAGAAGTAATAGCTCTTTATTTTTAAATTCAAGGGAAATATTTTTTTCAAAAGTCTCTAGATTATTCATTATTCTGTTTTTCTATATCATATATTGCTCCAAGCACACCATTAACGAACTTACTACTACTATCTCCACCAAACTCTTTTGCTAACTCTATTGCTTCATCTATTGCTACCTTTGGAGGTGTAACCTTTCCAACAAACCCTTCAAATATAGACATTCTAAGTATTTGCAAATCAACCAACTTCATTTGTGATATTGGCCATTGAGGTGCAAATTTAATGATGATTGAATCTATTTCATCTTTTCTTTCCCTTACCCCTGTAACTAAAGCTTCGTACAGTTCCTCATTATATGAATCAATTTCATCAATTACAGAAAGATCTTTAACGTCGAAATCTATGAAGCCATCTTCATTACCATTTGCAAAATCTTTAGAAAACAGAGATTGTAATGCTAACTCACGAGAAAGATGTCTTGGGTCTGTAGCTCTCTTCATGTATTAAAGAATTACTATTATTTATTACTTTTCTTTAAATCTTTACCATCACCGTAGTAACCACAGAATTCACATACAAAGTGAGGTCTTTTACTCTTTCCACATTTCGGACAAAGTGACAATTGTGGTTTAGAAAGGAAATCATTTGCTCTCCTTCTATTCTTTCTACCTTTTGATATTTTTCTTTTTGGTAATGCTCCCATAACTATTTATACAATTTTAGACCTTGTATTATATTTTAATATTCCCTTTCTTGCAACAACTATATTATCCAATCCTCTTTTATTTCAATTTCTTCTCCTGCACTTATCTGTCCCTCAATTATTTCTTTTGCTAAATTACCCTCTATATGGTCTTGTATGTATCTCTTTATTGGCCTTGCACCTAACCCTGGTTCATTTGCTTTGTTGGCAATTAATTGAGGTATTAACTTATTCCAAGAAAGGTTAATACTCTTCTCTCTCAATCTCTTAGCTAGTTCTTGAAGAAGTATTTCTGAAATACTGGATAGGTTATCAATATTGTGAGGATGAAATACCAATATCTTATCAAATCTATTTAGTAATTCTGGTTTGATAGATTGTCTTAATTCAATCAACGCCTTATCTTTTGATTCTTCCCATGTGTTTTTAGGATCTTGAAGTGAGTTAAGAAGCATTAAGCTACCAATATTACTAGTACAAATTATTATACTATGTGTAAAGTCTACAACCTCTCCAAAAGTACTTGTAAGTCTTCCTTCGTCTAATATTTGTAAGAAAAGATCAAGTATTTGAGGATGTGCTTTCTCTATCTCATCAAAGAGTACTACTGTGTATGGATTAATCTTTATCCGATCTATTAAAGATATTGCTGTTTGTCCAAGTATATTACTATTACTTTGTCCTAAGAATTTCTCAATACTATTTATCTCTTGATATTCAGACATATCAACTCTAATTATATCTGACTCTTCACCAAAATATTCTTCTGATACTACCTTTGCTAGATATGTCTTACCAACCCCTGTAGGACCCATAAAGAGAAATGACCCTATTGGTCTATTTGGATTCCTAATATCTGTATGCGCTCTTCTTAGGGCCTCTACAACAGCTTTAATAGCATCATCCTGACCTATGATTCTCTCCTTTAGAATTTCTTCTAACTTCATTAGTTTAGTACTCTCTTGTGCGTTAACACTACCAATTGAAATACCTTTTTGATTTGAAAGAACCTTAGATACATGCTCTTCCGTTAATATTTGTACACCACTAGTTTGAGCCCATGAGCATGCAGACTCTATTAGTTGTACAGCACTACTGGGTAATTTCTTCTCTTTGTTGTATCTCTGTGCTAACTCTACTGCACTAATTAATGCAGGAAAGGTGATAAAGATACCATAGTTTTCTTCTAGATTTGAGATTTTAGTTTCTAGTATTTGTAGTGCATCATCCGCAGATATCTCACTTATTTCAATATTAGTAAAGGATTGTTTAAGTGATTCAGTACTATAGAAATATTTTTTGTAATCAGCATAATTTACTGTACCAATAATTGGGAATTTACTGTTTAATATGTATGGAAGTAATATACCTGCAAGTGAGTGACCAGAATCTTGTGCTTTTGCTGGTACTAACTCCTGCATTTCATCAATATAAAGAATTGTGTCTCCAGCATTCTCTAACTCTGCAATAGCCTTTGAAAGTAATTCTTCTATACCCTTCTCCTTTGAAGAGTATGCTATTAATCCATTAATATCTAATTGTAATATTCTCTTGTCTTTAATCTGATCAGGAACATCTCCACTATTTATCCTTTGGGCAATACCCAATATTAAACTAGATTTACCTACCCCAGCCTCTCCAATTAAGAGGGCATTTCTGTTGGAGATTTTTCCTAATACAGAAATTAAATTCTCTACTTCATCATCATGTCCTACTCCAAAGATATCATCTACTGCTGCAACTTCCTCATTTAGGTTCTTGCTAAATTTGTTTAGTACGAATGTATATCCATATACCCAAGCTTCAGCAATTCCACCTCTTTTGTAGTAAGGAACATTTGGGTTAAATGGACTACTCCTTCTTTTCCTATCTATTTCATATGATTGATATCTTACAACTTCTCTTAAAATATCTATTGAGGAATTTTGTGAAAGTAAGACCTTTCCTAATACTGGAAATACATTAAAGAGTGCAAGTAACAAATGAATAGGTTTTATTTCTCTAGAAAGAGTAAGTAAGGATTCGTTTAGGGCATATATGATAAGGCCTCGTATCGATGTAGCTGAGTATTGTGGTAGGGTTGTTGAATTAACATCATTCTTGTCTAATATATCTTCATCGATAGTTATATTTGCCCTCTTAAACATCTCTTGTACCTCTGGGTAAAGAATAAGTTCTCTAAATATGTAATAGGTATTTAAATTTTCATTGATTGTATGACTACATATTATTTCCGAGGTTAACTCATTAGCGTAATTAATTGCCTCTAGATGTGCATATCTTCCAAATTTAAATCCAGTGCTCTTTATCTCTTCTAAATCATTTGAAGAGATTTTTTCTGCTTTAGGCAATTTAACTGGATGACTTTTGTCTTTGTAATAATCATGCCAAAGTATTAATACACTTAGAATTGAAAAACCAAAAAGTGTATCTGCTATACCACTTGATATGAAATCTTTTACAATCGTAATACTATCCAGTACTCCAATCTGTCTTAGTAGATATCCGAAAGCAATTATTAACCCTGGTACGAGTAATACATTTGCTATCAATCTAACAGAATCATAGTATTTCTTGTATTTAAGGTAATTAGCAAGTACATTAGATATTTGTGGGGTCGATATTGTGAAGAATTGATCCCTTGTAACTAAGAAGAGTGCTTCTGACTCTTTAGTAAGCATTGGTAATGTTTTTCCTACTACTCCAAAGGTATTACTATCCTTTGAATGATATCCAATTATTGTTCTGTTTTGCCACCCGTAATCTATTGCCATTATATCGATATTATTGATCTAATTATTAAAAACAGAGTAGCAGGTGGAAGTAGTAACCAGATTAATATTACAACGAAGTAAAGTGTACAGAGAAGTATATATGTAGTTAGTGCTATTGGTATATATATGGTCTTTATCAGTATTCCAAATACATACCCTATTAGAGTAAAATCTCTATGCCATGGAAGGAAGAAATTTCGTAGCACAATGGAAAGAGACATATTGTCATCAACAAGTATAGCTATTCTAGAGAGCATTCTAAGATGCCAAAGAGGCATTCTAATATACCACCAGGTTAAGAATTCTTTTACCGAATATATGACAATTGATAGATTACTGTCTACTTTCTGCTCACTTAAAACCTGTTGTCTTCCATCACTTGTTAAAAAATTTTTCTGTACCATAGATAGGGCAATAATACATAGTAAGTTTATTGTAAATCCAATATTATTTCAAGATAAGGAGATTCTTAATAAGTTGTAAGTATATTAATTTTATTTGATGTTGTACAATCAGGGCCATGAGTATATATACGTCTATTAAAAAACCAATAATATCACTTGCACCTATGGAAGATGTAACAGATTCCGTATTTAGACAAGTTATTTGTTCAGTTGGTAAGCCAGATCTCTTCTATACTGAGTTTATCAATGTAGAGGGTCTTAATTCTAAGGGTAAGGAGAAAGTAATTCATAGGTTAAAGTATGATGTTGTAGAAAAACCTATCATAGCTCAACTTTGGGGTATTAATCCTAAGAATTTTTTTAAAGCTTCTCAAATTGTTAGCGATATGGGTTTTGATGGAATTGATATAAATATGGGATGTTCTGTTCAAAAGATTTCAGCAAGAGGGTGTGGTTCTGGGTTGATTAATAATACGGAGTTATCAAAAGAAATTATTAATGCAGTAAAAGAAGGTAGTGATGGATTACCTGTTTCAGTTAAAACAAGACTTGGATGGAAGGAGTATGGGGTTGATTCATGGATACAATTTTTGTTAGAGCAGGATTTAGATGTACTTACTGTTCATGGTAGAACAGCAAGGGGTTCTGGAGTAATAAATGCAAATTGGGATGAGATATCAAAGTGTGTAAAATTAAGAGATGAGATGGGAAAGAGTACATTAATTTTTGGTAATGGTGATATTAAATCTCTTATTCAGGCTAACGAATATGTAAACAAGTATGGTGTTGATGGTGTAATGATTGGTAGAGCAGCTATTGGTAATCCTTGGATATTTACTGGAAGAGAAGATATTGCAATGAATGAAAGATTAGAGCTTTTTAACTATCATTTAGAACTTTTTAAAACTGTTTGGGGTAATGAGAAGGATTTTAACTCACTAAAGAAGTTCTTTAGAGCATATATATATGGTTTTGAAGGTGCAGCAGAGATTAGAGAATCTATTATGAAATGTAAAAATATCGAAGAGATACAAGCTCAGATTCCAAGTGTTTTTCCATTAATTAATAAGATATAATATTAGTATGGATTTGATCTCTGTATTAATAGTGTCTTTCTTTGCCATATCATTGTTAGGAACTTTGTTACATTTTACCCATGGCTGGATAAAAAATGGGGTGTTATTACATGTTTTCTCTGCAGTTAATGAGAGTACATGGGAACATATGAAATTATTAATAGCTCCTACAATATTGATTGTAATATTCCAATCTTTTTATTTAGATACTATGTATCTTAATATTTTTAACTCACTATTAATTTTATTAATAGTTGAACTAATCACAATTCCTCTATTATTTGAACCATTGAGAATTATTTTTAAAAAAGTTCCTTTATACATAACTATTCTAATCTTCTATATATCTATTATTCTTGGATTATTTGCAGAGTATTTTGTAATACAGAGTGAAATAATGTTTGTATCAGAATGGTTAGCAGTAATATTAATACTTTTGATAGTTGCAATATTTAGCATTACTACATATCATCCTCCAAAGTTTTTTTTATTCAGGGATCCACAAACAGGAAAGTATGGAGATACTATAGAACATGTTTAAAATGTTATTCCTTAATTGTCATTGTAATCTTCTTTTCTATATCTTCTAAAGATTGTTTTGTCTTATCTTCTAACTTCCCTACTTCACCAGGGTTTGATTCCTCAAATCTAATTTCATTACCACAATGAGGACATTTTTTTGATTGCCCTTTCTGTAATTGATCTACAGTATATGAGAGAGGCCTTTGACATGATGGACATTTCATTTCTATTTTTTCATTACTTAACATTGTATTATGAATATATTTTAGATATTAACAATAATTTTGTTTAAATTACGTTATTAAGCCAAGCCCAAGAACACCAATAATAATAAGATATGCTGCAACAAGATAATTAAGGAATTTAGGGAAAACAAGTATCAATATACCAAATAATATTGATGCCAAAGGACTTAAAGTTGTAAATGAAAGAGTCATAATAATATTATGTTAATTTAAATTTAAAGATTACTATCTTAGGTTAAAAGACGGAATAGTAAGATAATTGCTGCGATAACAAGTAATATGTGAACAAAGTTTCCTCCAATCTTGGTAGAAAAACCTCCTAACCATAAAATCACTAAAACAATTACGATAATATATAAAAGATCCATATTAATATTCCTTCCTTTTCAAAAATAAAATTTTAGACAAAGTTATTCCTGCTTTTCGCCAGAGAATATTCTTATTAATTTAACAATACCCCAAGCCAAAACTGCATAGATAATGATTGCAACAAATGTTGAAGGTTCAAAAATTGAAGTTGTATCCGCTATATTATTAACTCCCCTATTAAATATTCCTTCAAATGGAAGGATAAATATTCTAGTTGAATCATATATAAGATTTACAAAACTACTTGAAGTACTTGCTCCCGTTAACTTAAAAAGAAGACGGAATAGTAAGAGAATATCTAGTAATCCAAAGAAGAAATATATTATATATTCAATCGTTTGGAACCCACTAGCCTCTCTTTTAATCTCAGTAGTTACTGCTTGCTCTTGGCCCTCATTTTGAGTCGTTACTGACTCTTTGACAATTTCTGTCATATCTTTAATACCTTTATAAATAAGATTAAAATTTGGGTTATTTCAATTTTACCTTTGAAGTCTGTAGAGTAAGGATCCAACTCCTTACCTACTTTCTGGTTTTTTGATTATTGTTTCTTTGGGGAGATATGTGATTAGGGACTTTTCAACAAAAGCAGTAAGAGTTAACTCTTCAACAATAGCTTGAGCCTTCGCTTGTTTAATAATAGCGGGATTGATAAAAAGTGTTAATCTTTGTTTGTTAGTAGTTGTCATACTTAACACTGTACACTCATATGTAGTAGTTGTCAAATATGTCATAGGATACCCTTTCAGGCATGGAACTTAAAAACAAAATTTTCCTCGTTATTCCTCTAAGCTGATATATCATATGGATTAAACCTGTCTCCATCATTAGGTCCAAAACCAGACGCTCCAGCAAGGTCTTTTTCTGTCAGTGTTATCCCTTTGAAAGTTCTTTTAAATACTTCTGATTGAAAATATTCATCAACATAGTGTTGTCCCTCGCTTATACTATTTAATAATGTATCTAGGTGTGTATTAGAAGGATCTTTTAAAAGATCAGCCTTAACCTTCTCATAAACAACTTTAAAATCATTGTATAATGCTGAACAACTTACATATATTCCATTTATTCCCTGAATTGTAACTTTGTTTAAGTGGTTTTCAGGATTATCGTTATGAACATATATTCCCGTTTTAGCTATGTAGTAATGTGCAATTCCATTCCTTATGGTTTGCCTAAATATATGTCTTAGTTTTGAAGATTTATAAATATCATTTTCTTCTTCAAGTCTTTCCCAAAAATACTTAAAAGCATGATCTTCATCTCCTGAGATAAGTATACCTAGAAGCTCCATCCCTGATAATATAGTAATCAAACAAGGGTAGCCGATGCCTGAAGAATCTTTGTGCTTTGCATCTAGCATCGTTTCTATATCTCTAATAAGATAAGTATCCAGTTTGTCAAATAAACTTTTTACAGTTATTTCGTTGTTAATATTAAAGTTTTGAACATCATTCATAATTCATGTGCTAATAGTAAATGTTATAATTAACACAATTTTACATTATTATCTAATCTATGGTAATACAGTATCATTACAATCCGAAGTCTTACCTAAAAGAATTTGCAAAAGCCGATGGTGGGTTATTTCGTTACTCTAAGAAGAATAGCCTTTTTGAGCCTGAGAAAGGAAGCTCTTATAAAAGTTATGGAAGTGAAAGAAATCTTTATACTGAGAATTTTGAAGTGGAACATATGCAAAAGATAGATACGAACTTCTGTACTGCAAGAAATCACTTCAAAGAATATGCTCTTTCCAATAAGACAACTTCTGTCTCCCAAAAAGATTTTAATAGTTTGATAGAATTCATATCTCATCAGCCATTTAGGACTCCAGGATCTTTTGCTTTGTTATTTGAGGCTAACACTGTATTCTACTCTTCTACAAAATCTAATCTTAAAGAGATAACAAGGGAACAATTTAGTGAGCTAATCAAAAACAATGCTCAGAAAATTGGTTCTAAAATTTCAAATTCTGAAGTAATTATTTATTACTCCAACAGCAAACCATTTATAACATCTGATAATGTTGCTTCTCTTTATAGAAAAGATAATAGTGATTTCTCAGGTTACATAGATATGTACTTAAACCCAAAAACGCATATGATTTTCCCATTAAGTTCGTCCTTGTGCCTATGGGCAGGTAATAAAAACCCTAATCCCCAAGAAGTAGAAATACGAAGAGCAGAACTACCAGATAAGAAAGTTGAGTTATTTAATAAGATCATCTATAACCAAGCTACAAATTATGTCTACGGGAAAGATAAATTAGTGATAGAAAATTCTCAGGAAGAGATATCATAGTCAGAGTATTTCTTTTCAACAAATCAATAAATGGTGGGCGATACGGGACTCGAACCTGTGACCTCCACAATGTCAATGTGATGCTCTAACCAGCTGAGCTAATCGCCCTAATATTAAGTATTTTATAATTAAATACTCTCTTAATCAAACTTAACAAATTGTAAATCATCTAAACCCTTCTTCTTATCTAAATCCTCCCACATATCTCTTACAAACTTGGGAGAATCCTCTAAAGGTTCCATAAATATATTAACTTGATTACTATGTAATTGCATTGGAATAAAGGTTACTGCGAAATCGGAACTCTCTATAAAGTATACCCTTTGTTCTCCCTTCTGTGGCATATCTATATTATTTATACCTGTATAATCACATAACATCATAAATTTTTCTTCATTATTTATAATTGATGATCTAATTAAAGAAAGTTTAAATGGTAAATCCTGACTACCTTGAAGTATATTCATATATATTTTGATATCCCTGAGATTAATATCAAATACAACCTCATCAATTATCTGCCCTCTCTCTGCATACTTAAGCATTGTTTCTATTTGAGATTTAATAAAATCTAGAGACTCTTGTTTTCTATTTGATTCAATTGGATCATTGGACATATACATGTTAGTGAAAGCACATAATTTATTATATGGGGTATTCTATATCTAAATATCTAAATTTTCAATTAGTGAATATTATTCTCTTGTAGATATTCTAAAAGAGAAGGAAAATCCAAAACATTAGGAATCTCCCCAGGAGGAACAGTTTCTCTTATTACACAGGTATTTAAGAAAAACAGAGCTCCTATTTCTTCTGGTAATTCATTTAAAATGTTCTTCATATAGTATTCTATCTTTTTGTAATCAATTACCTGACCATTAGAATCTATTTGTTGGTTCAACCCTAGCATAGATAAATCTATAACAGAAAAATTCTTCAATATGTCTTCTAATTTAAAATCCTCTTCTTCTATTCCCATAGTCTATTTATATAAATTGGTTTGCTTTATATTAACAATTTGTTCTCTATCTTTTAGTAATCACTTTGTCTATTAACCCGTACTCTTTAGCTTCAACTGCAGTAAAATATTTATCTCTATCTGCATCCTTTTCTATTTGTTTTACACTCTGCCCTGTTTGTTTAGCAAGCATACGGTATAACTGCTCTCGAGTTTTTATTATCTCTGCTGCTTCAATAGCGATATCACTTGCTTGACCCTCTACTCCACCAAGAGGTTGGTGAATATGAATTTTACTATTAGGAAGTGCAAACCTCTTACCCTTTGCACCATGTGCAAGTAAAAAGGATGCCATCGATGCTGCAAATCCTACAGCTATAGTTGATATATCACACTTTATATAGTTCATTGTATCTAGTATTGCCATACCTGCATTAATTGCTCCACCAGGGGAATTAATAAACATTTGAATATCTGCATCTGAATTTTCTTTTTCTAAAAAAAGTAACTGAGCGATTACTGTATTAGCCATACCTGTTTCAATAGGGCCACTAACAAATATGATTCTATCCTTAAGAAGTCTAGAGAAAATATCATATGCTCTTTCCCCTTCCCTGTCTTTTTCAATTACTGTTGGTATTAAATATGACATTGAATTAATATTAAAATATTAATTATGACTATCTAAGAATTCTTTTCCAAGTACTTCTTCTATAAAGAGTCTAAAAGCTTTCTCTTTTCTCTCTACTTTTTTAATATATTCTATCCACTCTGTATTACTAAATATATTCTTATCTACATTAGGTTGATCCCTCTTAATATCCTCTATCTTTTTATTTAATTCTTCTTCACTTATCTCTACTTTCTTTGAATCGGCATATATACCTAAGAATGTATCTGCTTGTAGAGCTTCTTTTGCATCTTGTAACCAGAGCTCTCTCATTTTTTCAATTGTTATATTATTTGCTTTAAGAAAATCTTCTATTTTAATACCCCTACCCTTCATATCCTCGTTAAAAGATTTCTCTCTTTCAGTAGCTTCAAAATTTATAGCTGGTTGTGGTATCTCTATATTACTTTCCTTTATTCCAAGAAAAAGAGCTTCATCTTGTAAGTGATGCATTTGATAGTGTTCCTTCTGTTGATGTAGGGCATCTTTAATCTTTTCTCTCAATTCTTTTACTGTTTTAACTTCCTCTGCATTAATAACCTTAGCAATTTCTACTGCCCATTTATCATTAACTTCAGTCTCTTTTGTCTTTTGTGTTTTCTTCAATTCCTCTATTGCTTCCTCTACTTCCTTATCATCAACGGTTATATCTTCTTTCTTTACTTTTACATTCTTCATATTACCTAATTTAAACTTAGGCATTGTAGTTATTGTAATTGTAAAGATTACATCAATATCTTCTAATATCTTTGGAATCTCTTTGTACTCTGGAGGTGCAATTGGTTCTAATTTCTCTTTAGTAATAGCTGTATTTATATACATAGGAGCTAGTTTCTCAAATGTCTCAAATTTAACCATCTCTTTTACTTGATCACTAATTAAAGATGTAGGAACTTTCCCTTTCCTAAATCCTTGCATATCAGAATCCTTTGAGTAATCTTTGAGTAGTAAATCATATGATTTTTTAAAACTATCATGAGGTATTTTAATAGTTAGTTCAAAGGTATATTCGTTTATATCTTTTTTTGTGTAGAAATCATCCATGAAAATATTTTAGTGTAATTTAAAAAGTATTGTATTTTATGTGTTTTGATACAATTTGTCTAGTTTACCAACAATGACTAATCTCTGCTTAGCACTCCAAAGAGGAGTACAGGTTACTAAAGTTATTCTGTAATCTGTAAAGTCTTGTAATATTGAGATATCATTTTTTTCTACAACTCTTGTATCAGCAACTATATATGTATACTCAATATCTGCTTGAACAACTTGTATTTTATCTCCAACTTTCACTTTATCTAAATTAAAGAAAGTATCTTTTTGTGGGGGTAGCTTTGCATACCTATGCCCAATTATTACTACATTACCCTTCTGTCCTGGGAGATTTGATGTAGGAAAATGCCAAAATCCTCTATCCATGGTTTTTGATTCTAAGCCTTCATATACTAGACCGTCTACTTCTATTGAATTAATTAGAATTCTAGTATTCATCTCTTCTAGGACTTTTCTTTCTAATACAAAGTCTTTACTAAGGCTTTCTTCGATGCTATTACTATTACTGACTGTATCGGATATCCCTAAAACTTTATCTCTTGTTGGTACTACTGTAGTTAATATTTGAAACATTATCTCTTCTGAACTTCTCTGTATATCAAATCTTTTTATAGGTCCTATTAATTTATTGTAATTTGGGTAAAGGATATAGTAGAAGAGAGGGATTAAAACTAATCCGATTAAGGTTATTGTTACAAATGTTTTAAATATTTTCTTCATACCGTATTTTATCAGTATTATTTTCTTCTTGCACTATTTTATTTTTTATTTTATGCTATCTAATAGGAAGTATATAAATTTTAATATAGGTTGGAGTGGCTAAAAAGAAAAACATAAAAAATGCTGCCCATACAGATAATTCAGTTAAGAGTAAAAGTCCAGATATGAGAAGTAAGGTTGAGATTAAGCAACCTTTACCCCAAAATCAAGAAAGGATTTCCCGTTTAGTGGGATCCGTCTTTATTGGAATGGGTGTACTTCTTGTTGCATTTGGTATCTACTCCTTTATTAGATACAGAGAGGAACCATTGTTTAATCCAGATTTAGAAGCCCCTACTCTTGATGAGGTAACATCCATTACTAATGGTGACAAGATAATGGTGAAAGGGAGTGCTGCTGGTTTTGATGAAGTTTTTGTATATGTAAATGAAGAAAAGATTGATACTACAAAATTGGATGATGACTCAAAATTCTCATATGAATATATAGTAGATGAAGAAGGGGAATATGCAATATCAGTTGCAGGTGTTAAGGGCTTCCCTAATCGAACTATTGGTCCAAGATCTACAAGCAAGATTGCAATAGCCGACTGGACAGCACCTTCTCAAGATTCTGTAACATTAAGATATGGTCAAGAAACAAACAAAAACACATTTACTCTTGCAGGTACAACTGAGGGGAATGCATCGGTAGAAGTAAAAAGGGGGACAGAGAGTTTCGGTGGTTTATCTGATTCAAAGGGAAATTTTAGAATTGAGGGTATAGCATTAGATGAAGGAAAAAACGTATTTTCTATATATGTAGAAGATAGTGCAGGAAACCAAGTAACATTAGATGAAAAGATAAGGGTAAGTTACTCTCCAACTGGTACTGTCAATGGTGATGCTGTTGTAGATGAGGATATTCCTCAAGCAGCTGGAGCTTTTGACACTTTGTTTGGAAATCAATTAATGATGCTTTTTGGATTGATAGCATTAATTTCATTTGGTGTTAGCTCTTCTGTTGTATATATAAAGAACAAGAAGTAATCGATTTGAGAGTTTGAAATTAGGAGAGGTGTAAGCCTCTCCTTTTTTTGTATAATGGTAAATATGAAGAAAGCAATTTTTATTACACTCTTATTCATATATCTCTTTTTACCAGGATATACATATGCACAACAAGTGGAGAAGTCATATGAGGGTACTGTTAGAGGGAGTGAAGAAGTAGAATGCTCAGAGGGTTTAACAGAAGGATATACATGCTTTGAGTATCTAGTTGAGATAGATGGAACTAAAGAAACAGAAAGAACAATACCTGTTATGTCAGAGGGTTCAAAACCTAAGTTTAAAGATGGAGATAGAGTATATATATCTCAGTTTGATGATGGTACTGAGCTAGGTAGTTGGAGTATAACTGGATATATAAGGGAATTACCTATTTTAATCTTACTTCTTCTTTTTGCATTTCTTTCATTAGCAATTGGAAGAAGACAAGGTCTTGGTTCACTACTAAGTTTGGTATTTACAGTCTTTCTACTATACTCATGGGCAATTCCTAAAATTCTAGCTGGTGGTGATGTAATGGTAATTGGAATAATTACAGTGTTTATTACTCTCATCCTTATTATGTACCTGTCCCATGGCTTCAAATTGAAAACTACAATAGCAGCTGTATCTACTATGATTGGTATTAGCATTGTTGCCATATTAGCTAAAATCTTTATGAACTATATCAATGTAGATGGTTCTGGAAGCGAAGAAGCTTTCCTTTTATCAAGTCAAACCAATGGAAGTATAAATTTGTCTGAAGTATTTTTCATTAGCATATTAATTGGTGCAATGGGTGTTATGGATGATGTTGTTATGAGTCAGGTATCCTCTATTAATGAGTTGTATACTGTGAATAGGAATTTAAGTGTTAAACAACTCTACTCTCAAGCAATGAATATAGGGAGAGATCATATAGCTTCAATGATTAATACTTTGTTTATTGCTTATGCTGGTACTAGCTTTGCGTTAGTTATGCTTCTCACTTTCAATACGGGAGGAGTTGGAAATATATTAAAAACAGATGTAATAGCTGAAGAAATAGTTAGAACATTTACGGCAAGTATAGGAATATTATTAATAGTTCCAATAACAACAATAATGGCTGCATGGTTAATCCCAATCTTTAAACCCAAAGATTAGTACTAGTTTGTATCTCCATATTGTTGGTATAATGATTTGTATAAATATATTTTATTAATTAATATGCAAAAAGTATTAAATATAAATAAGGAGAACAAAGGAAGATCCTTTGTTAAGGAACTA